>Ga0190314_1000231_pt1 | contig 21526 bp, 29 predicted proteins | sample 4870071112_MG_FD_165055 | JGI IMG/M metagenome (GOLD analysis project Ga0190314, IMG submission 165055) | Hydrothermal vent sediment bacterial communities from Southern Trench, Guaymas Basin, Mexico - 4870-07-11-12_MG | ecosystem: Environmental > Aquatic > Marine > Hydrothermal vents > Sediment ...
CTAACCCCACATGCGGTTAAGGACTTAACAACACACGGTAAGGAATACCAAAGAAAAACCCGAGAAAACCCCCACCAAAACACCCAAAACCCAAAAACACAAAAACAAAAACAACCAAAAAAACAAAGGTAGAATAAAGTAGGTGAATAAAATGAAAGTAATAACACTAATAAAACGCTTAGTCCGTAATTTAGAATGCATAAAAACTAGGTTAGAATTATCTTATAAATACCTTAAAACTTTAGATAAACAAACAAACAACGCTTACTTGATAGCTTCACTACGTAGTGTTGAAAACATCTTAGTTGAACTACAAGATACAATAGATAGATTGCAAGGACTTATAAACTTATATACAGAATTAAGTAAGAAAATCAATGAAAAAGACACCTAATAAATAAACTAACCTAAAAGGGATATAACATGATAATAAGATACGAGGAAGACCTTTTTTTATTTGATAAATGGTTCCGTTACCTAGTTAGCTTACATGAAATCCCATTTCCTTTTAAGGTTGAGACTCACGTTAGGATTAAGAATATTGAGTGTGATTTAGTAATAAGTAGTAATAAAGGAACTATTGAGGTTGAGCTTAAGGAAAGTGATTTCAGTAAGGTCTTCGAGCAAGGTATTAAGAGGCTTGAGTTATTTGATTATGTTTACATAGCCCTTAACATACCGACGTACTCTATATTATCGGTTCTGAGGTCCTATCCTTGGGTCATTGAGAGGGGGTTAGGAATTATTAGTATCTACGATGGTGTAGTAGTGCTTAAAGCACATAAGAGGAAGGAACCTAAACAAACTTTTAAAAATTTACTAAGTTATATTAGGTAATCACGGTGGAAAAACATGCTCTGCTTAATAATGTTGGTGTCAGGAATTATATGTTTCCTACTTGGTATATACTTCCTTTACAGGTCTTACGACAATTGCAAGGATAGGGACTTTTTCATAGGGGGGTTACTCTTAATAGTTGGGTTAGTTCTTTGGTTATTAGCAATAGCTTTCTACCCCCACAACCCAAGTGAGGATAAAGGAGGGGTTGTTTTCGTACCTATAATAATACCTTACAAGTAGTACCTTACTAGTACTACAGACACTCTACATAGTACTTGTAAAGTACCTTACCAGTACCGTAACTAAGGATTCAGAATTAGGAATTAAGTAAGTAGGAACCAACTAACTTACTTTCTTCGGGTTAAGAGTGTTTTTTGGTTGTACAGGGTAAAGTTTTTTAGTTTCCACCACGTAGGCTTACTTGGTGGTCGTTATAGCTATTAGGGTCTACACCTACAGAACAATTAATAACTACGTCTTTAAAGGGAAGTTACCTAAACCAACATTCAAGAACAAGTTTAAGTTACTCGATAAGTACTACAGAGACGTAATTGAGGCTATACGTAATAACGTATGCCCCTACTGTGGGAGGAAATTCACAAGGACCGGGTTAAGGACACACCTACTCAAACCCGCTAAGAGAAACCCATGTTACCTACAACACCAACTAACACTAAAATCCATGCAGTTACTACTCATAAGAGGGGTAAGTAAATGGTTAAGAAATACAGAGTAAGATTACCGAATGGGGACATCCTACTTAAGACAGACAACCCTAAACTCCTTGAGGAATGCCTAAAAAGACTAAAAACCAAAGTAAAAATCGAGGTACTTGAACCAACATAATTTTTTGTGGTGGAAAACCTTATAAACCCTCACCACGTATATATACTTAGGGGTTAAAACGCAAAACCCAGACCCCGAGGTGATTGAAAACGAGCTTTACTAAGGATGATATAAAGGTTAAGAAGTGCTTAGTAGAATGCCTTGAAATGCTTGAGAAATGTTTAGAGATATTCCCTTCAAAGACTTGCTTGAAGTACTACGATGAGTGTGTGGAAAAATGTAAAGAGGGTAAGATGTGATGTATAGAAACGTTACCTTGGAAGGTGCTTACCTATGAGAAGTCCGACCTACATCTACCATTTACTGAGGAAATTCCGTTTTTTAAGTGAGAGACACCCTCTCTATAGAGTTAGGAGGGAGTTACTTGTTTATAGAATAGCCTCCGAAATACAGGATGTTGAGTTACAGATAACACTCATTATTGAATTGAGTAAGAAACACGACAGACCTAAAAGGTCATACAGATACTTAACGGATACCGAGAAGAAGAAAATTATTGAGTTGTATCTTAGGGGGTACTCAATATATAGAATAGCTAAGGAGTTAGAGAGGTCTACCTCAGTAGTTTATAACGTCCTTAAGAAATACGGACTATTAAAGAAAAACAATCATTAAGCCTTCCTAACCCAAACCACTACTTTAGAGCCTTTCCTTATTTTTAATGACTTAGCTATGTTCTTCGGTAATGTTATATAGTAGACACCTCCGAATACCTTTACATCGCTTACGTACTTCATACCATGTAGTCCCATTTCAATATCCTTACTTACTTTCTTACTTACTTCAATATCTTTAGTAAGTTCTGTAACTTCTTTGGTTGCTAGTACTAGTACGTCCTCGCCTAGTTTTTCCTCTATGTATGACCTAATACGCTTCATAGTATGAACTGTTACTCTACCTTCTGACATATAGATACTAGGACCTAACATAATCCATGATTTGATAGAGGGGAACTTATCCACTAACTTATCCAAGCACCTAGTAAGTTTGATGTACTTGCTTCTTTTATCCTTAGTACCCTTTATTTCTGAGTTCCAAGCTACTATAGTTACGTGCATTAAGATTTTCGGTGTTTCAGATTGCATTTCTTCACCCAATAATAAATTTGTTAGACCAGTATATAAGCTTTGCTATACTAGTCTATCAAATAGTAAGTACATGTTTCACAGGTTCTGAGGTAACTACAGTTAGGTGGTGGATAGGTTCCCGGTTGTGTGTTAAGTCTTTTAAATTAATTAGAACTCAGTATAAGACGCGGGTGTGTGTTATGGATGAAGATACTTACTGGTTTCGGGTGTGGTTAGGGTTATTCGTTCTCCTTACTTTGTTAGTGTTACTTACTACCTATATTATATTATACATAACAGGTATGAACCCAGACAGTAACATACAATGGGTTTGCATAGGTTACATAGAGTCCGTAACCACATACATAATCTCCGTAATAGCTTTGTCTAAACTAATGGAAACACACGAAAAAACAAACTAAACCAAACTAAGAAGGTACCCAAACCTCAACATCATCATAGAATAGCCCATAGTTAGCACTTCCATGTGGTTCAGCACCTACACCTACTCTTGCGTAATCACTATCTAAGAAAGAGTTTTCAGGGTCTGTTATATCAGGAAACCCTTGTACCCATTCGTTTTTCTCACTATCAAAAGTCTCCCATCGTATTACAATCATATTCCAATTAGGGTCATTCCACCAAGTAATTCTAACTTTAGACCATGCTTTATCTCTTGTAACTTTAACTTCATTAAAAATATCTAACCAATTTCTAGTACCGTTAATAACTTTACCAAAAAGTGTCCTATCTATCCAAGTATCACCTGTATAGTAGTCCCACTGAACTAAGATAAAGTATGTATTATCTATACTGGGTGAACCGACAGGAGATGTATTCCTAAAACTAATCCCAATATTTGCGTAATTATCTCGATTTATTCCTGCAACATTAAAAACTATCCTACCTTCCTTTATATTAAGTGTGTCAGAATGTTTACAAATTAGATATAATTTACTGTTTTCTGGAATACTAAGTTTAATAGATGATGGTGGAGACACATAAAACGTTGGGTCAATATCCCAAGAAGCGTCTCCTTCTGTATATAAATCCCAATCGTCTAGTACGTCTGGGAATATATATTGCCTTCTTATTTTACATGGAGAGAATATTTCCATACCAACTAATTTTAGTCTCTTAATTAGTTTTAAGTATGATTCTTCTATTTTTATTTGTTTCTCTGATATGAGTCCCTTGTATTCAGCTAGTTTTTTCTCTGTTTCGTATATTTCTTGGTTGTGTTGCTCTAGTTTTTGTTCTATAAGCTTATCTAGATAACCCATTACGTACCCCGACCTACTTTCTTCTTGGGAGGTAATTAATTTACCAATTAAAATCATCCATGAACTGAAGGTAGAGGTCTGGGGGTTCTGTTTTGTATGCGTAATCATCCATGAACTGTAGGTAGAGGTCAGTAGGTGGTGTGGTTATGTACGTGAATTCTTCTTGGTAGACGGGCTTAGGTACTAGTAGTGTTGGGTATAGCTTGTCTTTGAGGGTATCCAGTATTGATTCTTCGTACTTCATTAGATTAACTACGTCATTCCATAGGTGAGCCTTTACAATCATACCTGACTTAACCATCTGTAACAAACTCACCTGTAGGGAGAAGTAATTAATTTGTTGTTTTAGGCTAGTAGGTACTTCAAGACCTTGGGACTCTACGCAATTGATTATTGCTTTATTTAATTCGTCGAAGCTCCGTAGAAGCTCTATGAAGTCGTTAATATCTTCATCCATTACATACTCATAAAACTTAACGTCTCTTAGGGAGTCTGTCTTACTCTTTATTGAGGTATAGTAAGGACTTAATCCACACCTACCCTCAAACCTAACTCCGTACTTAGGTGGTTCTACATAAGAGAAATCCTCAGTAAATACTTGAGTCATTGGTGGTGGTTCTGAGTTACTCATTCCTTACATCCCGTAGTCTAGACATACTTCGTAGGCTTTATCCCTTAACCTACGCATAGCTTCGTTTCTCTGGTTCTTGTATTCGGGCATTATAACCCCTCCCTCACATACGAGTACGACCTCAACACCCGCTACGTTAATGGTGTGGGTCCTACATACCGTTACGTCCTTCAAACCTACTACGTCCTTAACGTACTTCCTAAGTAGTCCGTACTGTGTGAGGCTCCTTAATACCTCCCTCAACTTGCTGAAGTCCCTAAGCCTAAGATATAGCGTGAGTTTGGAAGCCTCTACAAGACTTACTGAGTCCGAAGTACTTACTACGTAAATAACCTCTACAGTAACTAACTCACTCAATGAAGCCGAATCACTAGACTTTACAGTAATAACGATGATAGTAACTGAGTAGAGGGGTCTAACAGTAGGTAATGCAGATATGAAGGACACCTTACTTACTCCCCCCCTCCAAAACCTTCAGTAAGTCCGTTTCAACCTCCCTACACAACCCCATCCGAAAGACCTTATCCAACTCATTAAGGAAGTGCATAACGTACTTACTACCTACTAACCTAAACCTAAATAAAGGTACCTCAACAAGTAATGACTCCCCACCACTACTGAGTACGTACTTAGCTCTAGTATCCCCCCACAAACAAGTAACCTCTAACCCATCCCCACAACCCACATCAATAACGACCAAGAAAGGCTTAGTACTTAAACACAGGAACGTGTACTTACTCACCACAGCAACCCCCTCAAGCAACCCCTAATACCTGCTTAATGAATCCGTAGTAAATACCTATTAAGTAACCATAGACTTGCTCAATAATTACCTTATAGACCATATCAGCTAATAACGTCTTAGTATGGAACCTAAGCACAGGTTCATCCTGCTCACCACTTAACTCAACACATAAGAAAGTAGAATCCACAACACCATCAACCGCTATAGACTCACACACCCTAATAGTAGAACCCGTCTCTAATTCCCTAACATCCACGTACCCCTCGACCATGTAATCATCTGACTCCTTACCCGCCTGAAAAACAACGACCTCCGTATTAAGGGAAGGTAACTTAACATAACCCCTAACACTAGACTTACTAGACACAACCACAGGCATACTACCACCTCAATACAAATCGTATGTACCCTTAAAAACAGCAATAGGCTCCAAAACCTTAACTGAAGGTTCTGGTTCTACGTAAGGTCTAACAAAGACCCAATCTATATCTATTTCGAAAGGTCCTCGACCTCCCCAAGAGGCTACACTAAATGTTACTATTTCAGGGGTATCAGATGGTACGTAGTCTGTCTTTTCTCCCCAATAAGTTAAACCTGCTCCTACGTCGTAGAAAAGCTCTATCTTAGTTGGTATTAATCTTAATTCGTAAACAACCCAAGACTGGATAGTTGGAGCGTCTAGGACATTTAAATCCGATGTACATGATGAACCAGCACTATTTTTGGAGCATATCCTCCTACCGTTCTCATTAAGCATGTAATCAGCTCTTACATTTCCTGTACCACCATTTATTGAGTCATTTCTAAAACCAGATTCATAGGCTCTATAGTATGAACTCGCACCGGTACCTCCCCAGTTAGGGTACTTAGCTCTAAACTTGATTGCCATGTTTGTTTTCTGGGTTAATGGGTAGTTAAGACTTACTATTTCGGCACCACCATCTGCTGTCCCGTCCTTGGATGTTAACGTAGCTACTGAGTCACCTATTGAAGCACTCCAATTAACATCTCCTGCACCACTACCCCCATCGTATAAATATAAGTACCAACCGTTACCTAAGTCAATCTTTTTACTACCAGACACACCACTACCACTATAAACCCAAAGGAAATCATCATAAAGAATAAACACTTTAGTAGGGTCTAAATAATCAAGGTAGGGATTTGTACTTAAAATCTTTAAATATATATACTTACTCTTATAAGCTCCTAACGAAGGTATTTTAACCCATAAGAGGGCTTTTTTATTTGTTAAATCAAGTTTCTCAAACCAATAAGGTAGTGGGTTGTTGTATTCATCAACTGGTAGTAAGTTAGAACCGTCTGACTTAAGAACGTCCCAACTCAGAAAATTATTTTCGTTTAATTCTATAAGTACTGGATAATTACTTAAGTCAACCCCTGCTTGTTCTTTTATATAAACAGGATATTTAACTTCTTTTTTAGTAACTTCTAGAAGTACTATGTTAGGCATTACTCCCCCTCTATGAAAGTTCTAACTTTGTTACATTTCCTTTTCTTTAGCTTTCCTTTACGACATAGAAGTATTAATGAGTCCTTCTTACCTACGTAACCGTAGTATGGTAGGCTTGATTTTTGGGTGGTTTCTGTCATTATAATCATTGATTAACCCCCTTAACTTAACTTAGTTGTAGTTCTACTTCGAGTATCCATGTCTGTCCCGATGATTTAGTACCTAATGACTCTTGCTTTCTGTTTAGATTTATAGCGTCGTCTGAGCACCCGTTAGCTACGCTCCATTCATTCCATGTGAAGTTAGCTTCGTCTGAGCCGAAGGTTGCTCTGAAAACTACTGAATTACCTTGAACTACTGGGTAACCAGAATCTACTTTCTTGTAGTACTTATTCGTACCTGTTAAGCCTGTCTGTGTAGGGTCTTCAGCTTCAGTACCATCACCAACTCCTAAACAAGTATTAGCGTTATCGAATGGAGTAACTGAGGTATCCCCAGTAACTAACTTCCAAATCGCTTCAGCACCTTCATTTAGGAGCACATCCCCAACAACAACCTCTTCCTCAAGTAACCTATCAAGGAATAACACCCTCAACGCTTCAGTAGCTACTCCGGACCTAGCCTTTCTATATACCCTACCATCTCCATCCCAAAAACGAAGGACCGTAGCCCGTACAATTAACTTAGGTCTCTCCATTACCTATCCCGTAGTAAATATCCTTTAATAAAGTATTAAGTCCTTCTACTAAACCACCAAGTAAGTACGTAATAGATAAGAACCACAGCAACCCAAGACACAAGAACTACACATAGAAACCCCACAGGTACGGAAAGACCGTAAAGCAAGGAAATAAACAACACAAGAATAAGGAACAACCCAACCAAAGCAAGTAAGTAATCCCAAGCCTTACTCATTACTTAACCCCCTCAAGGAGTAGGGGGTCTCCAACCGAGACCAAACATAGTGGATATGAATGACAGTATAGCTATAATGATTAGGAGAATATACTTAAGGGATTTAGATGTGTTGTTAGGGTTTTTAGTAATGTCTAGTAAAGCCTTAATCTCACCTAAGGAGGTTTCTAATGTTGAAATCTTAGTTACTACATCTGATACGTGGTTTAATTGGTTCTTTATTTCCTGTATATCCTCCCTCATTGACTCTATCATTGTCTCTACCTTAGTTATTCTAGTGTCGAATTCCATTATCTTATTCAGTAGGAAATCGTCATTTAATCTCTTACTCTGCAAGGTACCCCCTATTAAATACTACGCATAAGAATTAATAAAATTCGGACAACCTATATTCATGGGTAAGGAACTTGAGATTTATAAATACTAAGGAAGAATTAGAGAAGTTACTTGAGGGTAACCATTACTTCAGTAGAGAATGGAGATGTTATAAAAAATTAATTAAATCAAACTCAATCAACTACAGAAAAAGATTGTTGAAGGCTTTAGTTAAGAGATTAAGTAAGAAAAACGTCATATTGAACCCAACCGTTATTATGGAGTTACTTCAACCCAAGGAACAATACGGAGCCTAAAGTCGTTAGACCCACAGGGGTGATTCCAAAGACCTCCCTCCCCAAAACACTCCCCATGGTCAGCACTAATTACGACTTTCCTACCTTTAAGGTACTTAAGTAAGGACTCGACGTAAGTCATTACGTACTTTAGGTTAGCCTCGTAACACTTCCTAGCTAAGTTCACACTTACGATATTCCGTTGTAGGGCTTCCCACATCCTAAAGTCGGGTGCTCCCTTATCATTACACCACCACCTACTCAATACTGTATCAGCACAAGGTATGTATGGAGCATGAGGTTGCATGTAGTGAATAATTAACCGCTCGTTCCTATGGAGCCTCAACCTAGTTTTAACTAAGGCATTAATTAATGCAGGGTCCGTAGTGTAGACCCCATGTACCTTCCTCCAAGCTAGTTCCCATCCATCAATAACTAACTTAAAGTACTTACTAGCGTTAAACCTAACACCACAGGATTCAGTAATACCTCTCCTAATATAGGGATTACCAGAGATATAAACAGTATCTCTTAAGGAGGTATCGAAAGTTTTATAAAACCATTCTACAGTACAAGAACCCGACGAAACCACAGGTTCTGGGTCGTACCTACTAAATAAATTACTAAATACATCAAACCTACAAGCGTCTAGAATTATAAGTACTTCCCAATCTCCCTCGTAAATCCTGTCTTTCTGCTTAAGCATGAATCTAATCCCTCAGTCCTTAGGTTTCCTAGCGGTAATCACGAAGTTGGGGGCTTCCTTATATTTAATGTCTGTGAACCCCAACCACCTAAGTAACCTCTCTAAAGTTACTGGGTGTAGTACGTGGAAGTGAGTTAAGTCATGTAATGCGTTAGGGTCCGTACATATTACTGACTGAATAAATAACCCCCCACCCTTCCTCAACACCCGGTAAACCTCCTTTAAAGACCTTACGTAGTCAGGTATATGCTCTAACGTCTCAATATACACCACAACATCGAAGGACCTAGGTGGAAATAGTAGTGAATCACCACTCATTACGTAAAATTCCACGTCTTTCCTCCTATTAGGTAGGTCTACAACATCAATACCTACGTAGTCTATCTTGTTGGGGAAGTTTTCATCTAACCAACCCTTAAGCATACACACCCAAGCCCCAATATCTAGTAACCTAAGTCTTTGTTTCTCCTTCAGTAACTCGTTAAGGAAGTTCCGGAGTTCATCCCGATGAATTAAGATGAAACCCCAACCGTACTTCTTAGCTTCCTTTTTTAAGGTATCGTGGTAGACAGGCATGGGGACCCCTCAGTAGTATCTCTTTATAATACTTAATAATTGCTTACCTATAACCCCCCACTCAAACCGTTTCTTAAGTACTTCGTCTTTCCACTTACGGACTTTCTCTTTATACTTTTCTAGGTTGTCAATTACCTTAACCGCAAGGTCTAAAGCTTTATCCACGTCTATCTCGACACCCTTACCTACGTGTATCGGGTTGTTCTTTAAGACGTAAGGACATTCATGGGACTTAACAAGTAATGCCTTAGGCATGTAATCCTCCCAAGAACCCCCTCTAGGAGCAATAACCACTAAACCCCTACCTAAAGCCTCCAACCCATTAACTTCAAAACCCCCACCCCTTGAGAATAAAGGGTATATATCGCATATATCGTAGAGACTCATTTTTTGTTCCTCAGATAACCAACCAGATACTACGTAACCTCCAATCTTCCTAACGAGAGACTGGATAGGACCATCCTCAGTTAATGTCTTAATCACTAACTTAACGTTAGGTCTTTCCTTACTTAACTTCATGTAGAAATCCATGACTAAGTCAGCTCCTTTACGGTAATCGGAATGAATTAAGAAGTAAAGTAAGTAAATAAGTTTCTTCTCCTTCTTTAACTTACCTAAAGTCTTGAAAATAGGGTTATTCGTTTGTTTCGGTTTTTCATACCAGTCCCTGTCTAACCCGTGTGGGACTACGTGAATCGGTACCTTAACATTTGATTCTATATAGACCCTCCTACAGTAGTTACTAGGAACTATCATAGCTTGAGCGTAGTGAGTCATTGAGACAGCTAAATTAGATATTCTACTTGAGTCCGCAACATCAATACCGACGATACTTCTGTATTTGTATAACCTCTTTTCAAGAACTTTGGAAGTTCTTAACATTATGAAGAAGAACGGATGAAGTATTACTAAGGGGTCTGAATGGGGTACGATGTTAGGGAATGCAAGTTCATCTATTTCCGTGATTCTTACGTACTTACGCAATTCCCTAACGTGTTTCCTAGCTATTAGGGTGAAACTAACTATATGCCATTGAGGGTAGACATACCAAATCCCCATTTAATTACTCACCCGAGTATATACATATTACTATATATTAATATAAGAAACTTAACGTCTCTAGACACTTATTAAGTGGTGGTATTAAGTGGTTGAGTACTTAGGTAACGGGCTTGTTGAATTAGATGGAGGGTTTGAGGTTATCTATAAACCTAATGAAGCCCCTTTACTAGCTATTAATAAAACCACCTTAAGGGACGTACTTAATACTGTCTTTAAACTAGAATCCAGATTTAACTTAAGGGATGAATTCGGTAAGTACGTTAATTCATTATTTAAGGACTTCTTCATCTACGACGATGAATCCTATGCAGCTCCAATCGGTAAGCACGATATTAACTTGATTTTAAGGGATTGGGAGGACTTTATGAAGTCTACGAAACTTAGGTACTCCCTCATACCGGAGATTGATTGCGACGATTACGCTAGACTATTTCAAGAGTTCCTAGCTTTCAAGTATAGATGGAACCTATGTGGTAGGGCTTGGGGTTTATTAGGTATTCAAGGTAAGGAAGGTAGTGTTGAGTACTACGGTCATGCCTTTAATTGGGTTGGTGTCCCATTACTTTATAAGGAGTGGGAAGGCGTAGCTTACGTGTGGTTCTTGATAGTGGAACCTCAGATAAGTACTTTCACGGTACCAAGGTATAATGGTGAGGGGATTATAAGGCTCAGTAACTCATTTTTACTTTATAAACCCTACGTATGTATGGGGTAATGAAACTTGGATACGGACCTACTAATATCCTTAATAATAAATATAGTGTTACTAATCCTAACTACGTACTTAGGTATCTCAAGAAATAAAATACATGAAAAACTGAACCTAACTAACCATAAACTGAAGTTGTTGGAGTCATTAATAGTAACATTTAAAGAAGCAACTAAAGACGGTTACGTATCCCCTACAGAAGCCCGGACTTTAGTAGAGAAGATTGAGGAATTAATTAAAGACCCATAAAAAAATAATTTATTTTTACTTCTCAACCACTATGAATATCTTGACATTACCTAATGACTTAACATATACCTTAGATGGGTCCCTAACCTCTAAATCCAGAATGTCCTTCGGTTCTAGTATGAATTCCTGCTTACTTGAATTACCTACGTAGATTAAGTACGGGCTATCGGATGGGACCTTAATATGGAGCCTCCTAATTAGTTGTGATGTTGATGATAAAGGTATTGGTGATGTCCCCACTATCAACTCCCAAGTATCTAAGCTTATTGGTTCATCCCTTAACGCTTTATTAGTATCTAGTACGTAACTGTATATATTCTGTATCTGTAGATACGCTTCATCAATAAACTTCTTAGTAATTACCGGGTCCCCATCCTTTAAGACGGGCTTATCACCTACGTAAGCACCTACTTTGAAGTAACCGTAGTATGCGTAAACATCTTTCCAAGCCCTAGTCTCCTTACCTAATTCCCTAGCATTGTCTTGGTCCGGAGCTACATCACTAGGTAGTTTAGGTAAGTCCGATACTTTAACGGTACTACCTAAGTAATTATATAGAATGTCTAGACCATCAACTACCCTATTCCATTCATCTGAATACAGTACCTCAGTACCTTTATGTGTTAGTCCTAACCAACTCATTTACTTAACCCCTAACTTCTTTTTTATTTCCTTAATCCTACGGTCTATATCCTCTAATTGCTTATCTAATTCCTGCTTAGCCTTCTCTATACGTTCCTGTATCTCCTTCGTTAATTCCTCAATTGATTTAGTAGTAGTAGCCATAGTAACCACCCTTAATACCTCTTTCTTCACGGGCTTTGTACCTTTCTCTTCTCCTTTGAGCTAACCAGATATAGAACTGTATCTCATAATCATCAAGCCCCCACTTCTTCAACTCCTTAAGTTCCCTCTTTAATGTGGAGAGGTCAATGACTCCGTAGGCGTAATCACTTATCAATTCTGTAACGTACCTCTGTACTTCGTTGTGAACTGGTCTAATCCTTATGAAGTCCTCCCACATCTTCTTAAGTAGTTCCTTAGTACGTGTATCAAGTGGTAAGGCGTCAATCATTTGATGTATCCTAGAGATTGCGAAGTCCCTAGCGGAGGGTACGTACTCTGCTACGGTTAGTAAGGTCCTTGGAGTCCCTATTAAGTACTCGTAAGCCCTATACTTAGCCCCTAAGTCAGCATATTGCATTATTAACTCTATACGTAGGTCAGTAAGCCCGTAAGGCTTCAACTTCTCTAGTAAAGCCTTTAATGTCCGAGCGTCAATAGCGAAGTACTCGTAGAGCCTCACTAACGAATTAACGACCCTACCTACTTCGTACCTTATACTATAGTTAATCATGTATTTCTCTATGTATGCTCTGAAGTTCTGAGGTATTGAGTAGAACTTGACCACAGCTTCTAACCAGTTCCTCATTTCCGGGACTACTGAGTACATCCTAGCTATCGTGAATGGGGAAGGTACTAAGTACCTAGCCCCCCTCACCAACCTATCAATAATCGCTCTTAACTTCAGAATATCCCACTCAGTACTGGTAAAGTTAATTAGCTCTGCATACTTCGTTACCTTATTAACCACTTCAGTAGGTGGGTTAGGTAAGTACGTCAGTAAATGCCTGTATGAAGTCAGTAGACCGTTCACGTCATTAGCTATAGGTCTTACCTTAATGTACTGTAACCACAGACTTACCCACTCCTTAGGTACCCTCCTTCTCTTAAGGACATCAGCTATTAGTTCCTCCGGTATCTTAATGTACTCAGATAGTGTTGCTAGACCTAATGGTGTCGGCATGTAAGCTCTATACCACTCAAGCCTTTCCTCAATACGTACCCAATCCTCTACAACCTTCAATTCATTAGCGTTATACCCTATTTGTTGTAATAAACTCTCAAACTCTCTCCATTCCCTATCCGTAACTACATCACGTACTCTAGCCCTCACCATGTAAGTTAAGAGCCTCCTTACATCGTCGGCTATCGTTCTTACGTATATGTACCTTACGTAGTACGGTATCCACTTACTAGCTATTCCGTACTCCCTAAGTGCTTCCTCAACTACTTCCCTATCAATGTTTAAGTACTCAACAAACTCCATTAACTGAGTAGGTGATGGTACCCTCTCCCTACCCACACGTCTTAATGCGTCTAACCTACCTTCTAGAACACCTAGTAAGTTATACATTACCCACTCCATAGGTGTTATCCCGAAGGCTTGGAGGGCTTCCTTATTAGTTTCGTAGAACTTCAGGGCTTCCTTAGCTTTATCACCATATATGAAACTTACTTGAGTGTCCTTAATCTCTACATTGATTAAGTAGTCCTTCAAAGCAGTAACTATTTCCTCGGGTGAAGCACCAAGTGCTAGGAGGTTGTAAATCCTTGTTCTTAAGAGTGTTAATTCGTCAGCGTAGGGCTTCCTAGCTATGTACTTCATCCAGTAAGGTAATTCATCGCTTGGGAGGTTGAAGTTAAGTATTGCCTTGAGAGACATCTCCATAGCTTCTGGTACAACCTCAAGTAAGGTACCATACTGAGTGAGTGATGGGTGGTAGAACGTCACATTAGCGTATATGTAGTCCTTAACTATTTCCTTATCGAAACCTAACTCCAATAGACGCCTTACAGCTTCCTCGAAAGGTATCCTCCTACTCCTTAACTGGTTAAGGACTGCTCTAGCCCTTACCTCATTCCTGAATACGTTATGTACGTTAGTGAATACGTACTTTAGGAAGCCCTTAACTATGTCGTGCTCCTTAACAACTTCCACGTATTCATCCACGAATTTAAGCCCTTGGTCTAGAGTCATGTAACCTTCCCTAACGAATCTAATAACGCTCCATAGGAGATACCTAGCGTATCCCCTAGCCCTACCTATTGCGTAGATGTTGGAGAGTACCTCACCTACGGACATAAAGACCTTAGCCCAACCCTCCTCTACTTGTAGAGCAAGTTCCTTACCAACTATTGACTTAACAACATCCACGAAGAAATTACTGTTTATTTCATCTACGATACCAGACAGTAACTTAAGTCCTTCATCTGGGGTAACTATGTAGTTCCTTAATCCGTAGAAGATACCGGTTAATACTCTCCTTACCAACCTCATAGCCTTATCAAAGGTAGCTCTCAACTCAAGTAACTTCCTCTCTGGGGGTAAGTACATCACAGGTACTGAAATCTTACCGGTCTCCCAAGAATGCCTTACTAGGTCGTAGTACGCTACATTGAAGGTAGTTACGACGAAACCGGATAGTAACTTATCGAGTGTGGATACATCCCATAGACCTTCCCTGTAAATATCTATGAAGCCCGTTCTTAGTAACGTCCTTTCATCTGATAGAGCATTCATTATTTCAGCTACAGCAACTATGGGTACGTAGTGGGGGTGTAACCCTGTAGCCTGTAGTAACCTACACATCATCGTTAAATCCATACTGACTTCCTTACTCTCACCATAGATTCTGGTAGTCTGCATTACTTTACTAATGAACTCACTAGATGGTGTACTTACTCCAATGCCTACCTTACTCATTACATCGAATAACCCCCACTTACCCATCCACCTAACATCAATCTTCGTAGGTATGTCAGCGGTAACATCCAACACTAACCATGAATCAGCAGTAAAATCGAAACCGTACCTACTAACATCTGACCTAAACCAACTGAAGTTACTGTATTGCCTCCATTTCATGTACCAGTTAAGGGCTTTCATTAATGTTTTGCCTTGGAAGTTTAGAGCTGAAGGTGGTAAGGGCTTACCAGCACCTAACCACTCTGCTTCTTGGTTGAATACCTTAATCATTTCGGGTGGTGGTGTGAACCAGAGTAATCCACTTATGCCTCTCATTACGAATTTCCATATCTTCTCAGGTGGTGGGTACTCGAATGAGTACATGTATTGCATTTTAGCGAAGTCCGGTGTGTACCCTATCATACCAACTACTCTTTCGTAGTGGGATGGTGTTATGAATACGTCCCTTACTAACCACCTAGCTAACTCACTAGGTGATGGTATCTTAAAGATTACTGAGGTAGGTACGTACCTGTAATTACCAAACCTATCAAGTATCTGTAAAGCCCGGTATTGGTCGAGGAACTTAGGTGGTTCAACACCTACAAATATAGTATCGCTTACGTTGTATTGTTGTATTATGTACTTCCCTAGATTCTCCGTTACTCCAAAGATTTTATCAACGAAGAACCTACCTATTCCACCCATCCTTAATTGGGTTTCTACGTTCTGGTATATCTTACTTAATGGTTCACTTATTAAGTACCTTCTGTAGGATTCCAAAGCTAGGTTTAGGGGTGGTAACTCGATTGTTACGTCCTTAGTTAGGTAGTACCTAGTCCATACCCTAGTAGGTTCCATCCACCAAATCATACCACCTATTGTTAAGTACCTTATAACGTCGGGCATTGCGTGATGGAGTAACTTACCGATTGCTTTAGCTAGTGCTTTCATGTTCACCTTAATAATGGTACCTAGACCGAGTGGGGCTAAGTCAATTTCCATTTCATCTAATACCTGTAAAGCAGTAGTTGCTACGTCAGCTAACATTATAGTTGATACCATGACAGGTAGTATCAAGGAGAAGTAGTGATAGAATACGGAGAACTCACCCGCTCCACTACCCATGAATATCTCCTTATGGATAGTTTCTTGTACTTGTTCCATTATCTTAGTTAATTCAGCGTAGAACGCTTTGAACGGAGACGCTAAGACATTAGCTATTTGCTTAGCACCTCCATACATTACCGTTAAGAAGGTCTTACTTATGTTTCCAACTACATTCATTAAGTCCTTAGTAAACCCAACTAATACCTCATAAGCCTTAGTAAGTAATGTCTTAGATGAATTAACGACCCAACCAATACCGGACTTTATAGCTCCCCATATTGTCTTACCTACGTTACTTAACTCAGTACTTAACCACTTAACGAAGTTAGTGAACCACTCCTTAACATCGAAGAACTTACCAATATCCTGTAGAGCCTTAGTTAAGTTACTGAAGTACTCCTTTATGGTTTCAGGCATTAACTCCCAAGTAACCGCTCCGAGGCTCTTAAACACTAAGACACCAAACGTTGGTAAGTCCCTAAACCAATCCCAAGGTGTGGGATGTGTCTTAGCGAATGCCTCCCAATCCTTAAGTAGTTGTGGGTAATCCTTCTCTAGCTTAGCTTCTAAGTACTTGAATAAGTACGTACCAACATTCGGTATGGAAGTTACCCAATCTTGAAACGCTTTAAGAGAGTCCTTTAACCCCTTAGGTAGGTGTTCCCATATAAACTTCTCGATATTACCGACTGTTTCTGTTAAATACTTACTGAGGTTCTGAGGGGTAAGTAGATTAAGTACGTCCTTAATACGTTTTGGTACTTCTTTTACACTCGTTATTAAGTTTTCAATATTTGTCCTTAAGGTGTTAAAAGCTTCATTAATTTTGTTAGGTATGTCTCCTAAGTGTTGAACTAACTTACTTGAGTATTCAGTAGCTGATTGTATGATACTATTTAGTGTTGTTAAGCTCTTACTTAAGTCCGCCCATAGTGTTCTGAAGTACTCAGTAATGCCTTCGAATTGCTTGGTAATCCGCTCAAAGCTTTCCTGTAAGTAAGTAGGTACTTGAGATATTAACTCAAGGGCTTCCCTACCCACATTCTGTATCCGACCCCATAACCGCTCAAGACCGTTCCCAATCCTACCAAGGATTTCCTTAACAGTACCTTCCACGTAAGTAGGTAGTTGTGATATGAAGGTAAGTACTTGAGAAGTGATAGTCTCTAACTGAGTACGTACCCATTCAAACCCACTTATGATTCTCTTGCTTAAATCAGTAACAATTTGAGGTATTCTAGCTAGTTGTTCTTGGATTATACTACCAATATTCCCTAATTGCCTAACTATCCAATCGAATCCCTCTTTAACTGGTTCAATAGCTTGTCTAATGAAGTTAAGTATATTACTTACCCCTTGTTGTAACTGAGTAAGTAAGCCCCTACCTACTTGTGTTACTTGTGTTACTATACCTTCTATGAGTTTACTTAGCCCCTCTAAAGCTTGAGAAACTAGAGCTGGTATCCCGGATAAGGACTCTGTAACCATTCTTATGAGGTCTAAAATTGCTGTTTCAGCACTTTCTATTGTTGAAGCTAATAATGTCTGTAAGTTACTTAATCCCTGTGATAGGGTGTTAAGGACTTCATCAATAACAGTACTTAAGGGTTGGAGAACGTTGGTGTTTATCCACTCACCTACTGAGGTAAGTATAGACCTTATGTTTTCTCCTAATTGGGAGATTGTCTCCGGTAATGAAAGTATGAAGTCTTTTGCTAAGTTAAGTGCTTCAGTAATCGGTTCTATAATTACTTTATTTAACGTTGTTGTTAGGTCTCCAATATTACTGGCTAAGGTATTGAGGGAACTTTTAATTGCGTTCCATGCTGACTCAATTAATGACTCAATACCTTCCTCTAACGTAGACAATAATCCCGAGACTTGTTGTACTATCCATGAAGCTATGGAGTTTAGGGCGTTACTTAACCAATCTCTCAGTTGTCCTAGAGGGTCTGTAATCCCACCTACTGAAGTTACTAGGCTATCTAAATCTATATTATATATAGGTATATACCCGTAAGTCTCGTTACTGTAGAATTGAGTTTCATTGCTTGAGAGGATGTTAGTTGTTGTTATTACTTCAGTTACGGAATTAACTAGTGCTTCAAATTCTTCCACATTTAATTGAGGTATTAAAATATCCTCCTTCATCTTACTACCTCCCTTATATAATCATTCCCTAGAACAAACTTAAGCATACGTATCTTAGCTATCTCGACTTCTACTTTATGTTTTAAGTCGTTAATGTCCTTAACGTCTAAGCAGAAAACCCTACTTTGGAAGTCGGGACACCTTACCTTGACTACTACGTGGTACCATGTATCCCCACTAATTAACTCGGACTTCAGAACCTCAAGTATATCTACTAAGCAATTACTTACCTTAGTAGTTACAGGAGGTACGGTAATCTGTAAGGTATCCATGACTTACCATACCCAAGATTAAACCCTTAAAAAAACTAATATTTCATTATTAAAAAGACTACATCTGTGGTGTTGGTGTTGGGGACTTACTCATTGCCTCCTTCTGTATCTCAACTAATTCCTTTAGTTTCTTAACCATTTCCCTAGCTTTGTGAGCTATTGGTGAATTCAGTATTTCAGTATCATCCTCAGTAGCTAATTCAAAGGCTAGTTCCTGTGCTATTCTGAGCATGTCTGACAGTACCTTAGCTACCTTCTCATTCACTAACTGAGTAGTTTCGCTAGGTACTTCCTCCTTTCCTGTATGACCTTCCCTAGATACAGTTTTTGTTTTCCGACTTCTTTTAGTACTGACCATAGGGAGTCCCATAGTATGTTTAGTAAGTTAGCATTTAAGCCTTGACGTACCCAGTAATTTACCCACCAATTCTTTAGTTCATCATCCGTCATTGTCGGGAATGCTTTATAACCCCACCTATGTCTCTTATACCTCAACCCTAGTAACTGTATCAATGCGTTCTTGTACTGTCTTAAGGTGGTCGGAGGTAGTCCCATCGGTTCTAGAACCTCCTTAACTACGGATTCAAGGAAGTACCTAAGTACCTGTAGTTGCATGTATTGGTCCGCTCTATCACACCTTCTGAAGTCCTTCATTTCTTCAGTCTTAACGTAGTTACTAGCCCCTACCCACATAAGAGTGAACCTATTAGAAGCTCTACTAGCTTTAACGGAGATACTTAAAATCACAGGTGGGTCTGGGTACTTATATGGGTTCTCTCTAGGCATTAAGTAGTTGTAATCAAGTATTGACACATCCAACAAGAACCCAGCATGAAGCCCGAATAAGTTGCTGTAATTCACTTTAAGTACCCTACCATCGTAATCTACAAAATAAAGAGTCTCTTTAGCTCGGTCCTTCGGTATCAACATTGACTTATTAAGAACTCCATACCCAAGTACGAAATTCTGTTTCAGAGCCTCTGAAATCATTACGAATCTGTTATAAAGGTGCTTACCTATGGGTTCATGTATGTTTAATGTATTCATAGCGTTATCTATTATTTGTTTTAAGGCTTCGTAACTAGTTCTGTTTTTGAAGAACCCAACCAAAGTTGATGTGTAGAATTCGTAAAGTGCTTGAGGGTCATAGTAAGAGGAACCAAACCTTGATTTCCCATAAATAGCTTTACTCACGCTAGTTCTTCGGATGTATTTACCATGTGGTGGTTTAATGTTTCTGTTTATTAGGTTATCGAAGTTTTCTAGGGACTCCTTTATCTTCTTGTAAATTTCATTAAATGTTTCCTCAAATAATAATCTAAGTAATTCAGCAAAGTTTATTTTCTCGAATTTAATCCATATACCCTGTAGTATTTCCTCTAGGTTAGGTAGGTCTACCTTGAAGTCTAGTTCTATATTCTCGAAGTCAATAGGTGGTAGCTTCAGTTCCCATGATAGGGATAGTGAGAGGTTTAGGTATAGGTCTAGGTACTCCCATGTTTCATCTGAAAAAAGGTCTAGTAGATTAAGGTTAATGAGTAAGTTAGTGTATCTTGCATCTTCTGATAATAGCTTACTGAAGTACTTAGCCTTCTGCTTCCTTACCTCGTAAAGGATTCTTGACAGGCTCACACTTAATCCCTAATATATTAAGTAGTTTCCTATATAAAATCCTTATATCAAACTTCCTAGCATGTTCAAGAGCTTTAGACCTCCTATCTTCATACTCTGAAGGTCTTTTTTTAATACAGTCTATAGCGTCTTCTAAAGTACTTAGAAAGTCGTTCTTATTCCATATATGCAACTCGTAATCAATACCGTCCCCTAAATCCTCTACACTTACGGTCTCATACGGGAATGTAAGGTTGTGATTACCTGTTATTTCAGATAGTGGTGGGTAGTTACAATGAATTACAGGGACTCCTAAGGCGTTAGCCTCAACAAGGGGTAACCCAAATCCCTCCGACAATGAAGGTATTACTAAGTAGTCGAAAGCACCTATAAACGCAAGTACCTCAGTATGTGTTAATTTACCGAATAGGTTCTCTATTGAGACTCCCTTAGGTGCTTGGAATTGAGCGTTAGTAATGATGAATACCCTAACATCGTCTCTCCTACTAAGTAATTCAGAACATACATTAAGGAACGGTTCTAAACCCTTACGTTTATGGGAATTACTGACAACACCAAGGACTACCTTATCACCTACGTCTTGCTTAATTTTCTTACGTATTGTAGAGCTTAAGGACTTAGCACTTTCTACTAATTTAAAATTAACTCCATGATAAATCATATCATATATAGGGAAACCCGCCTCCGTGAGCTTATCCTTTGTGTAGTTTGAGTTGGCTACGTATAAGATATGGTCTAACATCCAAGGACGTATGAATTTCCTTAATGGTTTCCCTTCAATGGTTGCGTAGAATAATGTAGGTATGTCGTAGTTCTTTCTTAATTCTCTAGCTAGTAACATGTAGGGTCTAGCAAGTAAGGGGGAGGCAGACATACAGATTACTACGTAATCAGTATGTTTACTGAGGTCGTAGGCGTTGGGGGGGTACTTAAATAATCTTGGTACTACGCCCACTTCTTGAGCTACTTCAGCTATATCCTTACCTACATTCTTCAATGATATTGCTTTTGAGGTTATAATTGTTAATATAGGCATTTTCACCACCAAAGTAAATTAAATGATTATCTAATTTAAAAAAGTTCTAAGGTATATACCTATAATATATATTATATAGTAG
>Ga0190314_1000239_pt1 | contig 21094 bp, 25 predicted proteins | sample 4870071112_MG_FD_165055 | JGI IMG/M metagenome (GOLD analysis project Ga0190314, IMG submission 165055) | Hydrothermal vent sediment bacterial communities from Southern Trench, Guaymas Basin, Mexico - 4870-07-11-12_MG | ecosystem: Environmental > Aquatic > Marine > Hydrothermal vents > Sediment ...
TCTTATTATGGAGTGTATGGCTGGGGATCTTCCCCTCTTAACTGTTCTTTCATAGTTATACTTAATATCAGAGACTAAACTTCTAAGAGAGTACCTCACCAATGACTCTAACATGTCTCCATTTAATCTTAATCTCTTGTTTGAGTAGTGATCTTTATCGGTTTCAGGAAGGTCACCATAAGAAACAAGAAGTAGCTTCTTGACCGCTCTTGCTAAGAACAAAGCTTTGCCCTTGTAATCTGCTTCTTTGGTTCCAATGTGCGGGAATAAATAATTTGTTATTACTTCTTTTGCTCTTTGCATCTGAAGTCTCTCGCTTTGAACTATTCCCATCTTCCTTCCAATCTCTTTCAAAGCATCCTCTTGAGTTTTTATTCCTCTTGCTTCGTAAAGATTAATGTATAAATCTGTTTGGAACTTCTCGTCTGTTGAGATCATACTAAGTATCTCTCTATCCTTTAAGAATCCCATAGCCTTAAGCACTACGACGAAGGGTACTCTATTAACCCTTGTGAATGTAAGATAAATCATCCCATCCTTAGCTTTCTCAAGGACGTGAGGAACTTTGAACTGACCTGATTCGGAGTATATCTTTGCTTGATGCGTGTAAGGCGAATTCTTTAAAGACTCAAGTATGACTTTGTTAGGTGCAAGGTCTTCTACTATGATTACAACTTTTTCTGTACCGTTGATTATGAAATAACCTCCTGGGTCTGAAACATCCTCCCCAAGCTGGATTAACTCATCTCTTGTCTTTTGGTAAAGATTACAGAATTCTGATCTCACCATAACTGGAAATTGACCTATTACGACTGTCTCCCTGTCTACTTCCTTCCCATCTTCGTATATTGCCATGTCAGCATACAAATTACCTTGATACGTTAACTTTCTTATTCTTGCTTCCATTGGAGTTATTGTTCTCTTAGTTCCGTCTGCTTCTTTTATTGATGGCTTCTCCAACCAAACTCTCTCTATTTTTATCTTAACCTTCTTAACTCCTTTTGGTGTTATGTCTGGTATGATTGTATTTACTTCTTTGACTAACTCAGGAAGGGTATACTTAACAAACTTGTTATAAGATTCAATATTATGTCCTATGAATCCATATTCCTCAAGATATTTCTTAAGTAAAGTTTTCCTATCCAAGCTCAACTCACCACTAACCTATAATAAAGGGCTTCCCCAGCAGTTGGTGACTTTCTCTTAATCTCAATCACATCCCCAACCTTCGCACCAATTTGTTTAACCATTGGATCTGAAGATAAGATCATTGGTAGCTGTTTGATATCTATTTTATACTTTTCTAACAGCTCTTTCTTCTCTTCCTCGGAGAGTATTCTATGCTCCGGAACCAACACATGAACAATTTTTTTCTTTTCTTCCATGTTCCCTTCTCCTTTCCTCTGGGCCTGGCGGGATTTGAACCCGCGACCTTCGGCTTAAAAGGCCGCTGCTCTACCAGACTGAGCTACAGGCCCTTGACTAGATTATCTTGACAGCTCATACTACAAGTTTTAAAATTGTGAAAGCTTGTGAACATTGTAATCATACTTCATTATTCTCCCTTTATAAGCTTTTCGCCAAGGTTTCAGGCTTTTTCTAGGACCAAAAGTGTCTCAATATGGGGTGTATGAGGAAACATATCAAAGGCATATTCTTCAACTATCTTGTGCTTGAGATGCTCCAAATCTCTTTTTTGAGATAGAGGATTACATGACATGTAAATTACTCTCTTGAAAGAGTTTAACTTCTCACATAGTTTCTTACCTAAACCTTCTCTTGGAGGATCAACAATGACATAATCATAGTTTCCTTCTAATTTTAAGCTCCTCGCATCCCCAATTCTAAAGTTAACATTGGTTATGTCATTAAGTTTAGCTGAATCTTTAGCGTATCTCACAGACTCGTTAACTATCTCTACGCCGTCTACACTCCCAACAGAATCACTAATGAATAAAGATATACTCCCAATCCCACAGAATAAGTCTAAAACCTTATTGGAACCTTTTACTATGTCTTTTATTCTTTTGAATATTACTTGAGCTTGGAATGGATTCGTTTGGAAGAAAGTGTTGGGTCCTATTTTATATGTTATACTGCCCAACTTTTCTGTGATGTAGCTCTTGTTCCTCCACGAGATAACATCGCCGAATGAGACATCAGATTTTGTCTCGTTTACAATCCAAATCAAACTTTCCTCATCAAAATGTTCCATGAGCTTAAGTATTTTCTTATCCCTTGTCTTTGTTACGAAAGATAACATCCTCTCCCCCGTGAATTTACCTTCCCTTATGACAACATATCTTAAGTAACCTTCATGATTTACAAAATCATAAAATGGTATTGACAGTCTTTGGGAAAGATCTCTTATTCTTTTGAGGATCTCATTGCTTTCCTTAGAGAGAAGTTTACAATCTTCTACATTGAAGACGTATTTCCAAGTCCCTCTCTTTCTCAATCCTATTTTATCAAAAGCACATACATAGTCCATCCTATTTCTATAATACCATATTTTGGGTGACAGTTCAATCTTTGCATTGAAACCCAAAACTTCCAAAGCTTTTTGCTTAATCTCTAACTGTTTATTGTAAGGTATATCTTGAATAGAACATCCTCCGCACACATCAAAGTGTTTACATTGTGGACTTACCTTTTCGTAATGTTTAGCTATGTCTGAGACAATGTTCTTGATGTTGTTCCTCATGTTTACCACATGTTAAGAAAATAGCGCCTCCGCCGGGATTTGAACCCGGGTCCCAGCCTCGACAGGGCCGGATCCTAGGCCACTAGACTACGGAGGCACATCCCCCGGGCCGGACTCGAACCAGCAACCTCGCGGGTTCTGCTGGAACAATCTCCAGCCTGTTCAACTACAGCCGCGCGCTCTGCCAATTGAGCTACCGGGGGTTAAGTAAAATAAGTTAATTCAAGGTTTAAAAGTTTTTTTATAAGTCCTTTGTTACGTCCATACCTTCTGGAAGTTCTGCCTTCGTAACATCTTTTGCGTAGTTATCAGGGTCTCTCTGTGGTGGTTCATATCCTCCCGTGTATGTCGAAGTTTGAGTTGTTACTTGTGTTGTTGGCTTAACTTCAACTTCCTGTGGAGTGTATGTTATATCGCCTACGGACTCCTTTAAAACTCTTAGAACACTTGGTTCTAACTCCGTTGAAAGTCTTGTTATGATTTGCTTGTAATTTCTTTCTATCTTCTTGTAACAATCTGCACACATCGAGCCCCTAAAGAACTCGAGTCTTGGACCAAACTTAACTCCAAGTTCTATAGACAAGTATTTTGTACATGGTTTACATAGGTCCCTACCACATATTGGACATTGGGATGTAGCTATTCTTTCTTTACACACATCACAAATTGTAACTGTTACCTTTGCCATTATCACTCACCCTCTATTCTATGTTTATTTCTACTTTGTTTGACTTTGAAGTATACATCTTCTTCCTGAAGACAAACTCTACAAAAGCAGGGAAGAGGGTAAACTTACCCATTATCCCCACTCTTGTTGAAATATGATACGATAAGATTCTTTCTTCTCTTGGCTTAAGTTCTTCTATCACCCACTTAACATATCTTGTATATCCTCTTCTCTCCACTTTACCTTTAAGTGTTCCATAGTCCTTAACGTCCTTAGCAAATGCTGGAAGGGGATCAAACACCTCAACGTCTCTCAATGTTCTATTGAACACGTTCTTAACTCTTATCACAACTTTCAAATCAACCTCATCATCCGTATGCTTGTAGTCCAAAACTTCTTTCTTGACTACTACTTTAATAGTTAGGAAGTAAAAGTAAACTCCAAGTAAGATTAGAATGAATGGTATGATTAGTAATGGGATGTAAGAAACTCTGTAGTATAGGACTAATTCTTGTCCAGGCTCAACGTCTCCTGTTAATACTAAATTGCCACTTATGTATTTTGCACCCTTAGCTTTTGATATCAAGAATAGTCTATCCAAAGGACTCATCTTAGCTGAGATTTCTTGGTTCTTAAGTTCAACATTACCAGTATTCTTCAAAACAACTTTGCCAACTTTTCCCAAGAACACATCTTTAAACTCCTTTGTTAGTGTATAGTCCTCAACTGGAATAATGTTAACATAATACCTTTTTTGTGGTATGGCGTATAACAATACAGTTGCCGATATCTCATACTTTCCTGGAGGCGTTTGACTTGGTATTGTTAATTCTAAAGGAAGGGTTATTTCTTCGTCCGCCTTTAAGCTTATTGTGGTTGCATTTTTGGAAAGTATGTTTCCATACTCATCGTATATTCTAAGCTCGAAGTCAACTGTCTTAGGTGTCTTTGTGTTTACGAGCTTCGTTTTTACAAGCAATGGTTGTCTTGGATCCCAGTTCTCTTTATAATCCAAGTCTTCTATTTTTATTTCATTTGCTTTGTAGAGAATGTATCCTACTGCTTCCACCTTCCACTCTCTTCCAAAATTATCTCTTACCATTACTGGATAAGAATAAACCATAGGATAAGCCTCATTTGAAACTGGAATGTCAAGAGTTACCAATTGAGATTCTCCTGCGTCAATAATGTAAGGAGGTCTGGGGCTTAACGAGCCTTCATATGTAACTGCATCTATTTTAAGTTGACTAGATTCATTGTTTGTGAAGTTCAAGTTGAAGACTAAATGCTCTCCAGGATAGACACTGTCTTTAACGGGGATTACATCAACCTGTAAAGCTAGGGTTGTGGACAGTACAAGAGCAAAAATTATTGGTATTATCACTTTTTTCATGATATCACTTTTAAGAACTTTTACTTTTTATGCTTTATTGTTTTCATCAAGGAATCTACTTGGTCATAGAGGCTCTCCAATGTGGAGTTATTTTGTATGGTATAATCTGCCATTTTGAATGTGGAGTCCATATTGAATTCCTTGCACTCTCTCTTATCTTGTAGTTTAAACTCCTCGTAGGTCTTGGGGTAGCCAGGTCTCTTCCTTTTCTTTAGTCTCTCGTATCTTATCTTCGGTTTGGCACATACTTTAACTAGTATAAAATCTTTGAAAGCATCTTTTAAGAATTTAACATCACTCGGAGAACGCACTCCACTTATCACAACATTCTTCCACTTGTACCTACTAATCTTATTCGCTAATCTTCTAACCCAGTAATCCTCTCCGTACTTCTCCCTCATGTATTTTGAAATCTTTGCTGACTGATTTCTTGTTATGGGCAAACCTCTCCTCCTTAACTCTTCCCTAACAATATCCCCAATGGAAGCAAATCTAAACTTGTATTTCTTCGCTATGTACTTAGCCACAGTATCTTTCCCCGATCCAATCTTACCAGCTACACCTATTATCAAAATCTCACCCTATCCAACCAGATGTTAAGGAAGGAAATGCATTGGGATGTGAAATAAACTTTTTTTCCGATGGAGAGAGGACTTGCATTTTTCTTCAGATAGCGAAGGTCGTCTTTTGGTATTCCCTCATGATCTCCCAAAACAAAGACAGGACTGTCTCCAAAATCCACATTGCTTATGTCCTCACCCTTTCTATCAAGGAAGTATACCTCCTCCCCATTTTCTATTTTCTCCTTTATGTAATCCCTAAAAGACCTTTTCTCGATAAACACACCAGGGAAGGCCTTAACTTTCTTGCCAGGTTTGTACTTCCATAAAGCAGAACGTATTAAGTTGCCTACATCCTTCTTAGATATGGGCAAGTCTTCATCGTAAACAATCTCTATATGCTTTGGTGGATCTGGAGGTCCATTTAAGAAGATATCCATCTTCACATCCGTCCTTATTGCATTACTAAGAAAAAAAGAAGATATAACCGAATGACAAACAATATCCATTCTACCTGCCTTCATTAAGTCTCTCCAATCTCCTCTAGTTCTACCATGATTTGAAATGAGAATAAAGTTCCTCATAAACATATGAAGCAAGAAAAGTATAAAAGCATTTGTTTCCTACTAACGAATAATGAAGAAGAATAGAAACGTTATATTCCTTGGGTTAACAAGTTTGTTTACTGATATAAGCTCAGAGATGATGTTTCCCATACTGCCTTTGTTTCTATCTTCAACACTTGGACTGAACAAAGCTTTCATAGGTCTCATACAAGGAATAGCGGAAGGTACATCTTCTATACTAAAGTTTGTGTCGGGGTACATATCGGATAAAGTAAAGAAAAGAAAGGCAATAGTTACATTAGGATACACACTCTCTAATCTTTCTAAGCCTTTACTATCTATGGTTACTAATGGCTATGAAGCATTAGCCCTTAGGTTTACAGACAGAGTTGGTAAAGGTATAAGAGATGCTCCTAGGGATGCTCTTCTATCCGAGTCAACAAAGAAAAGAGGTAGCGCATTTGGGCTGCAAACATCACTTGATACCCTTGGAGCAGCAATAGGAAACATACTTGCCTTTCTCCTATTGTACTATGTCACAAGCAATTACAGGGACATCTTCAAGTATTCATTAATCCCAGGTCTGATAGCAATACTCATAGTGTCTTTATTTGTTAAGGATGTAAAGCTTAAAACCCAAAAGAAGTACAAATTAAAGAAGATCAAACTAAGTAAGAAGTTCAAGTTGTTCCTTTTCATATCTTCTTTGTTCAGCTTTGCTAATATAAGCTATGCCTTCTTTATACTTAAAGCTCAAGACCTAAGTGTTACTGCAGCTTTAATCCCAATAGTATATCTGGTGTATAACATAGTTTACTCGTTAACAGCCTACCCAATCGGAAGATATTCGGATAAGCATAGCAAGGTGTTGATACTTGGGATAGGATACCTCCTATTTAGTCTAGTAAGCTTGGGGTTCGCTTTAGCTTCAAGTAGCGCACTTGTTTGGCTTCTATTTGCAATGTTTGGAGTCCACATGGCAATATACAAAAGCGTATCTAGGGCTTTTGTGTCAGATCTTATCCCAAAAAGGGAACATGGGACAGGATTTGGAGTGTACCATACCACAGTAGGTTTATCTTTACTACCCGGTAACTTTTTGGCAGGTATGCTTTGGGATAAGTTTGGATCAACATATACTTTTCTTTTCGCCAGTATTCTAAGTGTATTAGCTTGTATCTCTCTAATAACCTTGTTTAGGAGAGAACTCAAGAAGACTTAAACCCACCCTAAAAAGATTGAAACCGCAAGAAGAACTGCAAGAAGTATCATTATTATTCCCGATATTAAGTGTACTAACTTAATATGCTTTGATCTCCACTTTTGTGCAGCTTCTGCTGAAGTCAAACCACAGTAAATGCACAATGTTATTAAAATCATTGGAAGTACGAATATGAGATTGTATATTAAAAGTAAAGGAATGGCCTTCAATCTTGTTGCAGCATTAGCAAGTAAACCAAGTATCACAAGGTATGGTCCAGAGGAACAAGGCAATAAGAATAAAGAACATATAAAGCCTATCACAGCAGCTCCAGGAACGGAAGTAACACCTTTGATTATCGCCTTTAGCTTTGGTCTCCACTTCATAGGAATTTCCACTGCCAGTATACCTGGCTTGTAATTAAAGTAATCTCTTATGCTTAGGACACCAATAATTACAGCTATGAGTATCACAATGTAATAGAATACTCTTGAAAGACCGGAGTATTGTATAGCAGAGTATATACCTAACCCCATAAGAAAATAAGAGATGTAAACGGCTGTTGTGAATGCAAGACCTGCCCACAATATTCTACTTCTCTTATTGGCTAGAGAGATTGTAGCAAGTAGCATAAGAAGAACAGCAAATGTACATGGGTTTATAGAATCCACAAGAGCAGCTCCTATAAGAGTTGCCCACGTTAATCCTTGAATCATAAGAATTATGATTTCCACCATGTATAAAAATCTTACTGTCTGGTTATATTAATATGAAAGGTGTGTACATGCTCTTAATAGATGTAAAGAAAGATATATCCGTTAAGGTTGGAGCTTTAGGAGAGCTTACTTTCAAGAAGGGATTGTATGTTTATGTTGGTTCGGCACAAAATTCCTTGGAGAAGAGAGTCTCCCGCCACATGTCTAAACATAAAAAACTAAGATGGCATGTTGATTACTTACTTTCCAACAAGCACGTTAAGATCAAAAATGTGTTTTATAAAGAAGCTCCAAAGTCAGAAGAAGATAAAACAGCGTGTAAACTTCTAGAGTTTGGAACACCAATACCAAAGTTCGGAGCTTCTGACTCAAAGTGTATAAGTCACCTATTCAAAGTTAAAAGCTCAAAAGAACTATATACGAGCCTCACAAAATGGGGCTTCCTCAATCAACTTTAAGAAGGCTGTGAAGTAGGCTTTATCATTTCTTATGCTGTTAAAGCCCTTTATACCAAATAGCTCTGATAGATCAACCTCATTTGAAATCTTCTCAAGAAGTTCCTTTTTGTTAAAGCTTTTTCTAAGGATGGTTCTCATTTCTTCATCGTCAAGGGCTATGTCTAAATCGAAACGATCCCAAATATACTCTCCATTCTCATCTACAGAAGGATATGTCGTTATAACATACCCGTTCCATTCTATGTATGGAAGAATTGCATCATGTTTTATGATGCCCATACAATAGAAATAACAAGATATTATATATTTATTTCTATTCCCACTGGGCAGTGATCTGAGCCATATACTCTTGACAAGATGTATGCTTTCTTTAAACGGGGGAGTAACTTTTTGTCTATGAAGATGTAATCTACTCTCCAACCAACATTTCTTTCTCTAGCCCTTGTCTTTAGATCCCAGAAGGTGTAATGTCCTGGCTCTTTGTTGAAATGCCTAAAAGTGTCTATGAAGCCTGCTGCTATTATCTTATCAATCCACTCTCTTTCTTCTGGGAGAAAGCCTGTATTGTCTTTATTGGCTTTAGGTCTAGCTAAGTCTATCTCAGTATGTGCTGTGTTGAAATCTCCACACATGATCACAGGCTTTCTTAACCTTTTAACTTTGTTTAGAAGTTCTTTGTAAAACTCAAGCTTAAATGGAACTCTACTTTTATCTCTTCTACCTTGAGGAGCATAAACATTAAGAAGGTAGAACTTATCATAATCTGCTATTATGAGTCTACCTTCAGAATCAAACTTCTTTATCCCCAACCCATATGTTACTTTCTTTGGATGTATTTTAGTTAGTAAAGCTGTCCCGCTATAGCCTTTCCTCTCAGCAGGATTTAAGTAAATCTCATAGTCCTTTATCTTCGCAAGTTGATCTTCTACCTGCTCAGGTTTAGCTTTTATCTCCTGTAAGCAAAGAATGTCGGGCTTATGTCTATTTAAGTAGTTAAGAAAGCCTTTCTTCAACACAGCCCTAAGACCTGCCACATTCCAGGATTCGATTTTCATTATTTCTTACCTCTGATAAGCTTTACAAACTCTTCTTTTTCTATTTCAGTTTGTCTGAGTATGGCGAGAAGCGTTCCTCTAGCCAACTCTTTATGTAAGGGTACAACCTTACCATCACATTTCTTTTTCAATCTAACATGACTTCCCTTTCTTCCCACTTTCTTAAAGCCTTGTTTGATAAGTATCTTAACTAATTCCTCACCAGAAAGTATTGGTAGTTTTCCTGACATTCTTAAGAACACCCTCAGGAATTGAAACAAGAACATTAGATAGAGAAGCATTTGTGACTCTTATTGGAACATTCTTCGCATCTGGGTCCTTAAAATAGAGCTCCAACGCTTCCTTGATATTCTCTCTAGCCTCATCATAAGTTCTACCTTGTGAAACTATATCTACTGTTGGACACCATGCCACAAAGTATTTCTTCCCCCTAACTTCCTCTTCTGTTATTATAATAGGTAATGGTTCTTTGATCATTCCTACCACCCATTTATCTAATTGCATCGCTGGTTTATAAACTTGTGGATAGAAGCCTCGGGCGGGAATCGAACCCGCGACCTCAACCTTACCAAGGTTGCGCCATACCACTAGGCCACCGAGGCACGTTCAAACTCTAACATTCAGTTTTTTTATTTGTTTCTAAAGAAGTTTTCTAGGTTGAATCCAAATGTACACACCACTAATAAAACTTAATGTAGCCATTAGAAGAAACACAGAATTAAAACCAAATAGTGTTACCAGCGCTCCACCTACTATAGCACCAGCAGCTGTTAGAATGTTGAACATGGCCTCCCATGTTCCCCAAGCTCTTCCTTCTCCTCTTCTGAACAAATGCCTTGAGAAAAGAGCATCGTATGCAGGATAGTATATTGCGTCTGCAAATCCAGCAAGTGCTTGTACTAATAGCAACTCAAACATAGAATTCACAAATATATAAAGCAAAAAACTTATGCCTAACACAAAGTTCCCAAGCACAAGTAAGTACTCGCTTTCTTTCAGTTTGTCAGCGTACCTACCAGAGACAAGAGTTGTTATTCCTGCAGCCAAAGAGAACATTCCTCCAGTTAAGCTAGCATCGAATAAACTTCCGCCCACCTCTCTAACAAATAATGCATATATCGGCCCAAGCATAGCACTAGCAAATATCACTAATCCATTCGAGGCCAACAAAACTAGCAGAGCTTTATTAAGAAAGTGCTTTCTGTACATATTCGATTATAAGCATAAGAAATATAAAAAATCTCCTTCTCTTTTCATATAATGAAAGACATTAGAACTCAACTTGTTGAATCTTTCCCAGAGCTTGAAGGTCTTGAAGTCAAGTTAGTTGGGATTGGAGTGTACAGGAAGGGTGTAGATGGGATCACAATGATAAGGGGACTATTGGAAACGCCTCTTGAATTTGAGATAAGAGGAAAGTATGATATAAAAGAAGGTGTAGCGACTGGATTAAGGTTGTACCTTGATCCAGCTGCTTTTGCTTTGGATTTCAAGGACCTTGCTTTGTCCTTAGATAGAGAATCTAAGCAGAGAGCATTGGAAGAACAACAAGATAACTCTTTAAAACTATATTGGGTAGACGGAAGATTAAGTTTTTATATCTAAATCTTAGTTTTAATTATATGCGCCAATAGTCTAGTGGTTAGGATGCGGGCTTCCCAAGCCTGTGACCCGGGTTCGAATCCCGGTTGGCGCATTTTTTTTCTCTTTAAGTTAATTTAATAAAGGGCAAGCTTGTTATGGGTGTATGGCAAAAAAGAAAATAGACTACCAACAAGCCTTGGTGAAGCCTTTTTCTGACCTCAAGAAAGCAGCAATAGGAATCATTTTATCCTTGATTCCTATAGTAAACTTCATCGTGCAAGGATACGTAGTAGAAATGATAAGACAAACAGCAAAAGGAAAAGACAAACTACCAGAATGGAAGAACTGGGGAACCAAGTTCATAGAAGGACTAGAATTACTAGTAATCGAGTTCATATACCTGTTAATACCAATAGTAGTGATGATATTAACTCTAGCCAAGTCAGCAGGCACATTACTACAGCTAACACAACCAAATACATCCATGTATACAACATTGTTAAGTGGCCAATTCGCATTAATAACAGCAATCGTGGGAGTACTATTTGTGATCTTCGGATACATACTAAGCGGAGCAATAGTAAACTTCTCTACACATCAAAAGTTTGGAGCAGCATTCAGATTCAAAGAGATCTGGAAGAAAGTAGGTAGAGGGTTCTACTTCAAGCACTGGTTCATTGCTGGAGTTATATACTTCATACTAGGAGCAATAGGAAATGCTGTAAGCACTGTCTCCCCAATGTTGGGGATAATAGTAGCAGTAATTCTGGGTTGGGAAGCAATGATATTCTACTACACGATAATAGCAAAGGCTTACACCGAGTGAATCTGAATCTTCTTTTTTCTTATTTTGTTGCTTAAAAGGTTAGAAAAGTATATAATCTTCTCTGTTTTTAAGGTTATATGTTTCAAGGTACTATGTATGGCTCGGTCACATATAATGGAAAAGTTTACTATTATGATATTCTCGTGTTCCCCGATGGGCGAGTCGAGCCGAGACATAAATACCACTCAAACTCATTATTTGCAACAACACATGAGATAACAAAAGACGAAATCAAGGTTCTTCTGTCTTCAAACCCACAAGTCTTGATCATAGGAACAGGACAAGAAGGTAATGCAAGTCTAACAGAGGATGCCGAGTTAGAGATTAGAAAGGCTAGGATAAAGGCTATAGTTGGTCCCACACCACAAGCTATTGAGAGGTACAATCAAATAGTAAACAACAGAAAGGTCGCAGCCTTAATACATGTGACAGACTGATTATCAGACTGCTTACTTGGTAACCTCTACCTTGTCCTCCCCTTCTAAGAAACTTATCTCCTCTGCCCTTACTGTGTTCTTTATGTCCTCCAAGGCGTCTCCAAGCTCAACCTTTGACCAGATAACAACGCTCTTAATTGGAGCACCCATGGACATATGGTTCTTAGACTTGAACTTTCTAACTTCGGAGATAAATTCTATAGCCTTGTCGCCAACCATCTCCACACCTTCATCTTCCATATCCAATTCAGGCCAACTTGACTTGTGAATACTCCCCTTCTTATAGATTGTATTGTATATCTCTTCTGTTATGAATGGTATGTGTGGTGCTAAAAGTTTAAGGACAGCTTCCAGCACAGTGTACAAGGTGTAAAGTGCAGCTTCGTCCTTCTCTTCTTTGTACAATCTATACTTGACCATCTCAAGATAGAAGTCTGCAAACACGTTAATCAAGAAGTTCTCAACTACTTTCTTTTCTTTGTTTATTTCATACTTTTCCATGTACTCTGTAGCCTGCTTTATGACTTTGGATAGTTTACTTAGTATCCATTTGTCCACAGTTCTTAGCTCTGGTTTGGACTTTGGCTCATAACCACTTATATGCGAGTTAATGAATCTTGCTATGTTCCACAACTTAGTTAGGACTTTCTTGCCTCTTATTACGTCTTGTTCTCTGTATATCAAATCTTCACCTAGTGTTGCTGATGTGGCCCAGTACCTAAGGACGTCTGCCCCATACTTGTCTACAATCTCCTTTGGATTTGTCCCTATACCCTTAGAACTGCTCATGGCTATTCCTTTACCAACGTAAACATAACCTGATATCATTATGTCTTTCCAAGGTATTGAGTTGTTATGAAGGTAAGCCTTTAGTATTGTATAGAAAGCCCATGTTCTTATTATGTCATGAGCTTGCGGTCTCAAGCTCATTGGAAACATCTTCGAGAAAAACTCTGGATCATCCTTCCATTTTGTAGCTATTTGCGGTGTTAAGGACGAAGTCATCCAAGTATCCATAACATCCTGTTCTCCAACAAATTCACCACCACACTCACATTTTTCTTCTGGTGTTGTAAACCTTGGATCCACAGGCAATTCTTCTTCTTTAGCTAATCTTATCTTACCACACTTATTACAGTACCATACTGGGAATGGAACACCAAAGTACCTTTGTCTAGATATTATCCAATCCCACTTAAGATTCTTAACCCAATCAACATATCTTACTTTGTAATATTCAGGATACCAATTTATCTTGTCTCCAAGCTCCAATAGCTTTTCTTTATGATCTAAAGCCTTAATGAACCATTGCTTTGTAGGTATGAACTCCACAGGTGTGCCACATCTCCAGCATACTCCAACTGTTTGTTCTAGTGGCTCTTGTTTTACAAGAAGACCTTCTTTCTCCAAGTCTTCGATAATTCTTTTTCTTGCCTCTTCTAACTTAAGACCTTCGTACTTTCCTGCCAACTCATTAAGAGTTCCATCCTCTTTAATTGATATTTTCATAGGAAGATTATGCTTCTTCCACCATTCTATATCTTGTGTGTCTCCGAATGTACAAATCATAACTATTCCTGTACCAAATTCCATATCAACAGCCTCATCCTCCATTATTGGCACCTCAAAATTAAAGAGTGGAACCCTTGCTTTCTTTCCAACTAAGTGTTTGTATCTCTCATCCCTTGGATTAACAAATATCCCTACACAAGAAGGTAGAAGCTCAGGTCTTGTTGTAGCAATCTCTATTTTTGATCCGTCTTCTAGAGTGAAATAAATGTAATTAAGTTTCGTTGTTCTCTTCTTGTCCTCAACTTCTGCTTGTGCCAATGCGGTTTGGTGGTAAGTACACCAGATTACTGGTTCTTCTGCCCTGTAAACTTGTCCTTTGTTGTAGAGGTCTATGAAACTTCTTTGAGCTTGTTTTTGGCAGTAGTCGTCAATCGTATGATAATAGTAGTCCCAATCACATGAGAAACCAATTCTTATGAAAGTTTCTTTCATTCTCTTTATTACTTCTTCTGCCTCTTTCTTACAAAGCTCTATAAACTCTTTTCTGTCAAAGTCTCTCTTAGATTTACCATACTTTTTCTCAACCATTTTTTCTGTAGGTAGACCGTTGTCATCGAATCCATTTGGGAAGAATACATTATAACCTCTCATTCTCTTGTACCTTGCCACAACCTCGAACTCAGTATAGTTTTTAGCATGACCCATGTGTAAATCTCCAGAAGCATACCTTGGTGGTGTGTCTATAGAGAAAATTGGCTTATCTGAGTTTGGATCAAATTTATATATTCCATTCTCCTCCCAATATTTGATCCATTTCTCTTCAACTTCATGTGGATTGTAAGTTTTTTCCATGCGTAGAAGTTTAAAATTCTTTAAATTTAAAGTTTGTGGCCTAAAAGATTCTGTAAGGTTTGTAATCTACTCTTCCTCCACTTACATAGAGGACGGAAACTATTCCTTCATCTATATTTGATGGGTTGATGACTTTCATACCTCTTATAGTTTTTGCTTGGCCTGGACGGAGGTTTAACCTGCTTGATATATAAGCAGATGCTCCCCTAACAGAAAGAAAATCTATAAGCTGCTCATCTAACAAATCACAAGAAACCACAACTTTTCTCTCCAAATCCATATAAAACATGTCTTCAGGATTTATTATATCATATACATCCCCAGGAGCATTATCAATCACAAGCTTTAGGAGTTCTCCAACATTGTGTGGCCTCAAAGACTTTCCATCGTAGATGTACTTTCCGGAAGAAAGACCTCTCATTAACTTACCTGGCAGGAAGATAAAGTCTCCATATTCACGAGCACTCTCATCGAAGATCTTTATGTCCTTTTTCAGGTTTTGTTCGTAAATGACTTCTAAGTTTAGGGTACTAAACAATTCCCTAATTCTCCCTCTTACATTCTCGTTATTGTCTACGAACACAACCTCATCCGCCAAATTTCCACCCCTTAAGAAAAGGGGAAGGTAACCCACATAAAGACCTCTTAAAGCTCTTTTAAGATTATAAGATTCACTCTCTATAGTTCCACTTCTCCAATCAATATGCGTAAGCTGCTCCCATAGGGTTGGGAGGTTATAGAGTATTGTAGTGCCAAAGAGCTCTTCCAGCTTTCTAACATATCCGCGAACCTTCTCGTTCTTTACACGATAACTTGTTTTCACATTACCAAAACTGCTCATACCCAAGACTTTCTCTCCAGTAAATCTATCTAAAACGATTACGGAATCAAACTCCCCCTCATTATCGTAGATCCAAAGGATTCCATCTAGGATCTCACCTAGGCTGTGCTTTGTTGCTCTTGAGAGAAAGAGGTGTTTTGACATGTGCCGCCTCCTATGAGCATAAAAAGGCTGAAGGGATGCCTCAGGGGAAAGCAACTCCCTTCAGCCCGGGGTGTGTCGTGATCTCATAACACGGGGTCGGGGGCAAGCATGAAACAAATAAAATGAAAGATGTTGTGGGTTAGACCCTCACAACATCTCAATGCCAAGGTCTCTTGACATTGTCCTTGCCATTTCTTGTGCTTCCTTCTGGAAGTCTACAGGACCAAGGATGAATGGGCTCTTTACTCCTGTTATAATTGTCATCACTCTAACTCTTCCTGTCATGTCCTCGTTAACTCTTGCTCCCCATATTACTACTGCATCTGAGTCTAATGATTCTGTTACTAACTCTCCAATTCTGTTTACGTCATCAAGTGTTAAGTCTTTACCACCAGTTACATGGATTAATGCACCTGTTGCTCCCTGATAGGAGACATCTAATAATGGATTAGATAATGCTCTCTTAACTGCTTCTTCTATTCTTCCTTCAGAGTCAGACTCACCAACACCTATAACAGATACTCCTCCATTCGTCATAATTGCTTTCACGTCTGCGAAGTCCAAGTTAACAAGTGATGGAACTGCTATAACTTCTACTATACCCTTAATCATTGTAGCTACTAATTCATTTGCAACACCAAATGCTTGGTTGATTGGAAGTCCACCTGCTATTTGGACTAACCTGTTGTTGTCAATGACTATAACTGTGTCACATACCTCTCTTAACTTTGCTAATCCTTCCTCTGCCTTTTCAATTCTTGCCTTCTCTATTTTGAATGGCATTGTTACTGTACCTATGACTATTGCTCCCTGCTCTTTTGCTAGCTTAGCTACAACTGGTGCTGATCCAGTACCTGTACCTCCTCCTAAACCTGCACAGACAAATACCATGTCTGCTCCTTTGAGTACTTCTCTTATTTCTTGTGTTGACTCTTTAGCTGCTTCCTCTGCAACTTTTGGGAAACCTCCTGCTCCAAGACCTTTTGTTGTCTCTTTACCTATCAATACTTTCTTGTCTGCTTCTCTTGCATCCAAGTGTACTTTGTCTGTGTTTATTGCAATGACCTCTGCTCCTTTCACTCCCTTGTGGAACAACCAGTCAACCATGTTGTTACCTGCTCCACCTACACCGACTACTTTTATTGTAGCCTGTCCAACTGTGTCCACATCCCAGTTTAGATTCTTCTGGGTATCTAAAGCATTCTTAACCAAAAAATCCATTTTTGGTACACCCCCGTTTTTTTGTTTTATGGATTGGAATTGCAACATATGTTCTCGAGTATCGAAAGGTTTATATGTTGCAATCGCATTCTTTCTTCTAGAAGTTAAGAATCATTAACTTCAAGATAAATCACACTGGACATTGCAAAGAATTAAACCCCAAGAAGTTTTAAACGTAAGTTATTTATAAATATATTTCTACTTTGAAGTATGTTTTGGAGAATATAATAGAAAAAGATCTCACTTTCTTTTGAGTTTAACAAGCTTTAATGGGCCTATTTTCTTTACTTCCACTTCGTATTTTAGGTATTGTTTTATATACCTAGAAACCGTAGATTTGCTTAATTTTGCTTTCCTTGCAAGTTCTCTGATCCACAAACCATCTTTATACTTCTGTAAAATACCTCTAATAAGGCTTAATTTAACAATATCTGGGCCTTTTTCCACCATGTATTTATATGGGACAGTTGTCCTATATAAATATTCCCATTGGGACACTTGTCCCACAACCATGAGGGCGGACGGAGGTTTTTTATACTTCTAACAACGTTAAATAAGTATGTACTCTCAGAAAATTGCTAACCTCTTTTTAGAAAAAAGAATTGTACCTGGAAAGCACATAATACGAATAACAAAAGAAGGACAAACATTTGAAGGCTTACTTTTACCAAGACCATATTTTGGTGATCCAGATTCTATAGTCATAAAACTTGACAACGGATACAACATAGGTATAAAGTACACAAAAGGAACCAAAATAGAAAAGATTGGTTCCATAAAGATGCCTCCCAAAAAGAAGCTTAAGATAAAACAAAGGAAAGACTTACCAAGGGTAAGTATAATTGGTACTGGCGGAACTATAATGAGCAAGCTAGACTACAGGACAGGAGGGGTATCTCCTCTCGCTACAGAAGAAGAAGTACTCGCAAGTGTTCCAGAGCTCTTAAATGTAGCAAACATAAAAATAGTAAAACTGTTCGACATATTCTCAGAGAATTTTGAGCCCAAACTTTATCCAAAGCTGGCAAGAGCTATAGCTAAGGAAATTAGAAATGGTGCTGATGGCATAGTTGTTATGCATGGTACAGACACCATGCATTACACAGCAGCTATGCTAACTTTCATGTTTGAGAATCCAAAAGTCCCAATAATCCTAACCGGAGCCCAAAGATCAACCGATAGGGGGTCTTCCGATGCTTATATGAACTTATTATGTGCTGTCAAAGCTGCAACCTCAGACATAGCAGAGGTTATGATCTGCATGCATGGTACGGAGTCAGATGATGTGTGCTACCTTCTCCCAGGAACTAACACACGAAAATTCCACACTTCAAGAAGAGACGCCTTCAGAAGCATAAGAGAGCCTATTGGCCTCGTGACAAAAAACCTCGAACTTAAGATCATATCTGCCCACAGAAAAAGGGGTGGAAAGCTCAAGTTAAAAGATAAGATAGAGCCAGATGTTGAGTTAATAAAGGTTTACCCTGGAATAGACCTTAACATTCCTAGAAAGACAAAAGGCCTAATAATAGAAGGTACAGGCTTAGGACATGTACCTTACAACTTTTATCTGAAGCTAAAGAAGTTTAAAGGTGTAAAATTCATGACATCACAATGTATATTTGGAAGAATAAACATGGATGTCTATTCCACAGGAAGAGAGCTTCAGAAAATAGGAGTTATGGGCCATCTAACAGACATGATCCCCGAGACCGCACTTATGAAGCTCATGTGGGTTATGGGTCAGACCAAGGACCCAAAGAAAATCAAAGAACTCATGGAATCCAACTTAAGAGGAGAAATCTCATCCAGAACGGATGAGAATTGGTTCTGGAGGCAACCAATGTGATAGACTACAAAGAACTAGGATTGAAAGTTGGGCTCGAAATACATGCCCAACTAGACACATTTAAGCTATTCTGCAATTGCTTCTCAACAATGGACGAGGAAGTAAGGAAAACCATTGTTAGAAGACTGCACCCAGTCCCTGGGGAGACTGGAGAGGTAGACGTAGCCGCACAACATGAATTCGAGAAAGGTAGGGAATTTTACTATCAAGTATTCAATGACACAACATGTCTTGTAGAGAGTGACGATGAGCCCCCAAGAGGAGTGAATATGCAAGCTCTTGACATAGCAGTCACCCTAGCAAACATGTTCAATTGCTACATACCAGATGAGATACACTTCATGAGAAAGACTGTAATAGATGGTTCTAACACATCTGGATTCCAAAGAACAGGAATCATAGGTCTTAATGGCTACATAAAAACAAGCTTTGGGAAGGTTAGAATAACAAACCTTCAGCTTGAAGAGGATGCATGTGGTATAGTCAGTAAGCATAGCGACCATGTGATCTACAGAATGGACAGGCTTGGAATCCCTCTAGTTGAGATAGGAACTGGTCCTGATGCTCACTCACCTAAAGAAGCGCAGGAACTTGCAGAGACTATAGGAATGTACCTAAAATCAACCGGAAAAATAAAGAAAGGTCTGAATGCAATAAGACAAGATATAAACGTATCAATCAAAGGAGGGGCCAGAGTTGAGATAAAAGGAGTCCAGTCCTTATCTGGGATACCAAAGGCAGTTGAGATGGAAGTCGAGAGACAACTAAACCTAATAAAGCTCAAAGATTGGATATCGAAGCTAAGATTCTCTAACATAGAAGATGTAAGTGACACATTCTCTAACTCCAAGTGTAAGCTACTACGTGGTAAAAAAGTATTTGCCTTAAGGATATCTCATGGCAAAGGCTTATTAGCAACAAAAATACAAGGTGACAAAACACTTGGGAGAGAATTGGCAGACTATGTAAAAGCTAAAACGGATGCAAAAGGCTTCATACACACAGACGAAGACCTAGCCAAGTATAACATATCAGAAGAAGAGATTAACGCTGTTGCTTCTGTGTTAAAATGTCAGTCCAATAATCTAATAGCCTTAGTCTCAGACTTTCCAAAAGCCTTAGAGAAGATAATAGAAAGGCTAACTATGTTTTCAAAGGGAGTCCCTGAAGAGGTTAGAAGGTTTAACGAGGATGGAACAACAACGTATATGCGTCCAATGCCTGGAAGAGCAAGGATGTACCCAGAAACTGACGTGAAACCAATAGTTATGAAAATCAAGAAGGTCAAAACTCCAACTTTGATATCGGATAGGATTAAAAGGCTCAAAAAGAAGTATGGATTAAGCGAGGATGTTGCAAAGGCTCTTTTGAGATCCAATTACTTTGAGATATTTGAGATGTATGCGAAATACAATCCAAAATTTATAGCGTCGGTTGTTACTTCGTATTTAAGAGATGCTGAGAAAAGGAGACCTCTTGATATGGAGGACGTGAAGGAGATACTAAACTTGTGGAGGAAAGGCAAGATATCTAAAGATGGTGTACAAGACTTAATCAAAGAAGTCTCAGAAGGAAAGGATTTGATGGAAGTCTATGAATCTAAGTATAAATCCAAGATAGACTTAGAGAAAGTTATTGATAAGATAGTTAAAGAGAAAAGGGAGTTCGTACTTAAAAACAAGGAAAGGGCCATAAAACCCCTTATGGGACTAGTAATGGAAAAAGTGAGGGGAAGATTCCCTGGAGACAAAATATATAAGCTACTAAAAGAAAGAATTGATATCGAATGTGGTGATTAAAATCGTATCGCAATATCCACCTTGGAAAGTAGGAGCAATGGTTCAATACAACAGAAGAAGGAGAGATTACGATGGCAGCTACTCAAGCCACAGCCACAGTTCTCAAAGTGGAGATAAAGAGAGCAGAGCTGTAAACATATCACATAGCGCTGACTTTCATGCGTTACATGGGGATTACGATAAGGCTTTGAGGCTATATCATGAAGCTATAGACCTCTGGCCATATAATCCTGTATTTTGGAACAACGCGGCATTGTGCTACACGTTGAAGGGAGATTACCACACAGCCCTTTATTACATAAATAAAGCCATAGCCTTAACACTCTGTAATGGTTCCCTTATCTTAGCACAAATGGACTCTATCGAAGATGCGCTAAGTTACATTGACATAGCTTCTAAATTTGCTCCCGACTCTAAAGAATTCAAGTTTTTCTTAGATGCGATAATGGGGGAATGAAAAATGGTTGAGAAGAAAACTGAGAAGAAAGAAAGCAAAGATATGAAGATAGGATTCCATCTAGGAGTCATAGACTCCTTAAGAAAAGAAAGAATGGAGTTGTTAAAGCTTGTAAAAATAGTTGAGGAGCTTATGCTCGTCCACGCAAACGAGCTTAAGAAGCTTGGAGTCGACATAACAAAGAAAGATGCAGAGAAACTTGAAGATGCCTTGTAATTAGAGATTAGCGGAACTTAACACCAATTAGTATTT
>Ga0190314_1000241_pt1 | contig 20963 bp, 30 predicted proteins | sample 4870071112_MG_FD_165055 | JGI IMG/M metagenome (GOLD analysis project Ga0190314, IMG submission 165055) | Hydrothermal vent sediment bacterial communities from Southern Trench, Guaymas Basin, Mexico - 4870-07-11-12_MG | ecosystem: Environmental > Aquatic > Marine > Hydrothermal vents > Sediment ...
CTTCATAATATATCTCATTATTATTCTTATCATATTCAGTTCTTTCCCAATGTCCATTACTATCTTCATAATATATCTTATTATTATTCTTATCGTATTCTTTTTTTCTCCAATATCCATCACTATCTTCATAATATATCTCATTATTATTTTTATCGTATTTACTTTTTCTCCAATATTCATTACTATTTTCATAATATATCTCATTATTATTTTTATCATATTTTATAATAGGATATTTTTTCTTAGGTTCTTTTAAATTTTCTTTTTTAATTATTTCTTTGATTGTCATATATTTTGATATTTAATTCCGCTATATCTAAAGATATAGATTAATAATTATTAAATTAAGTCAGAAAGAGACACATAGACAAAGAAGACAATGATATTTAATTTTTAAACATCAGCTATCGATAGACTTAATGTTTTCATCTATTCTATTATTGCAAGAGATAGAAAGTATAAAACTTTCTGACTTAATTCAATAATCATTATTTATATTGTTTGATGTAGAACAATGATTTTATCGCTAATGTTAGCGAAGAAAGCACTTGCTCATTGGGATATAATATCCCTTATAAATCTTAAAGCGTGTTTTATCTCCATCAGTGACTTGTGCCTTGTGAGCAACAGGGGTTTGATTTAGAGGCGAGAGCTTTAATCCTTCTCAGTTTTATGCGGAACATCTAATAGTATTAGATGTGTTATCTTATCTACAAGGAGTATCTCTCCAAGTAGTCTGAGTTCTTTAATCCTTTCTCTTTATGGAACTTTTTAGATTTTTGTCAATGAACAGATGGTTATAATCAGCACCAAATAAACATCATAGAGGATAGAGTTTAATAGATTCCGCTATTTAACCTATTCAAGCCTTTATGATGTTTATTTGATGCTGATTATAACTATTTTTTTGTTTTCTTTTTGTTCCTTTGATAATTCTTTCGCGGTCTTTGCGAACGAAGTGGACAAAGGGATTATATTAAATAATTTTTTGGCTTGTTTCCAGCCTATTTGATATTTTTTCATTTTTGATTCTTTTCTTTAGTAATTTTTTAAGAAAAGTCATATTTCTTTTGTTCCTATCCTTGTTTTCTTTTGTTTTTTCTTCTACTATGCCAATATGTTGTTTGATAAGGGCGATTGGCGTTGCGGGTATTTCCGATGTAGCTTCTTTTTTGCTATTGAAAAGTTCTGTTCCTTTTTTTGTTCGGGAATAATCGCTTATCCTTTGTTTATTAGCATTTTTAGGCTGTGAATTTATTAGATAGCTAAAATGGGGTTTGCTATTAGAATTATAGTTAAATCCAAGCACTATTCCTTCGATAACTTTATATGTTGTCATCGGATAAAATGTTTGTTCTTCTATATAAAAGACTGTATCACCTTTTACATATTTTGGTTTGATATTCATATTTTTTTTGTTAATTTATTAATTTATAAAATCTGTTTAGTTTTTTTTTATACATAGCCATCCTCTTGTTTCTTTCGAGCCTGTCTTCTCTTATTATTTTCGTCAGGTTAGCTATACTCTTCTTAATAGAGGCAATTGTTTTCTCTATTTTTTTAGGCATTCTTGCTGAGGCTTCTTTTTTGTTATCAAACAGTTCTGTTTCTAGTAGTTTATCAGCCCAAGCTTTTTTTATTTTTTCGCTTTCGTTGTCAAGACCAGAAAGGACTTTGTAAATAAACTTTGGTTTGTCAAGAGTAGAATAATAAAAGCCTAACACTTTTCCTTTAACGATGGCATATTCTAGTATCGGAAAACTTCTTTGTTCTTTTATATAAAAGACTGTATCACCTTCTACATATTTTGGTTTGATATTCATATTTTTTATTTTAATTTATTATATTCTTGAGCGGGCAGGCAAGAAATTCTCGTCGGATAAATTTTAGTCCTAGAACCTAAAAATCCAAACGATAAAATCCCCAATATTGTCGTGCCTAACCCGCTCAAAAATACAATGATAAGTTAATATTTTATTTTTTTTATTGTTTTTATAATATCTTTTGTTATTGTTCTTATTACAAATTTTATTGCTATTCCTACCATATATTTATCATTATTTTTATAATATATCAGCTTATTATTTCCATTATATTTTTTCTTCCACCAATATCCATTGCTATCTTCAAAATATATTTGATTATTATTTTTATCATATTCTTTCTTCCACCAATATTCAGCGGTATCTTTAAAAAATATTTTATTATTATTCTCAGTGTGACCTTTTCTCCACCAATATCTGTTACTAGTTTTATAATATATCTCATTGTTATTTTTATTGTATTTTTTTTCCCACCAAAAATTTTCAGTTTCACGATATATTACATTATTTTTATCATCATATTTCTTTATGGAGATATTTTTATTTTTAGTAATTTTTTTGTCTAAATCAAACATAAATATAATAATTAATAATAGTCTTTATATTGCATCCTACAAGCATTAGATAATATTCCACCTGCTAAATAAATATAGAATGTTTTTAATTTATCTACTCTATTTTTCATCCAATTAATTTGATATTTTTTCATATGTTTTTAAAAAAATTAATTATTTTATTATTTATTTCTTTCCAATCAGCACAATAGAATGGAGGAAAATATTTTGGGCTTAAACGACAAGTTTTGTAGAATCTACAATTTTCACAGGTTTTTTCTATTTTCTTGATTGTTTTTTTTGTTTTCATATCTTTTTTGTTGCTATGATTATAGCGACTTAAGTGGCTCGTATCAAAAAACACCGTTTAACGGTGCTTATTGATTACTCTACTATAAACGGCACTTTGCTCCAAAATCTTCCTTGTCTGTCAAGATTGACACGGTGCTTGTTTATGCTTTCCAGTTCTTCCTCAAGCTCTTTGTCGTTCTTTTCCAATAGCCCTTGCAGGAGTTCCCGCTCATTCAATATCAGGTCGATGGCTTTTCTCTTGCGTTCTTTGAGCCGTAGTTTTCTAATTGCTACATATTCCCTTATCTCTGACCAGTCCTCCATTGTGCTTGTTTCAATATCGCAAGCGACTTTATTGATTGTTATTCTCATATTTTTATTATTTTATATAGCATAAAACCGCTATATCTAAATATTATTAAATAACTTTATAAGAGGTATATTAGAATATACCTCCTAAAAATCATTTAAGACCTTTGACCTGTATTTGCTATAAATTGCTTTTTGCCTTGTTCTACATCTTCCGTTGTTGGCTCTTTGCTCTTTTCTACTTCCGGCATTTGAGCTCTTAATTCTGTTATCTTCTCCTTGTTGCCGTTCATTAGAATATCAAAGCCCTCCTCTGTTGTTATTAATTCAGATGCAAGAGCTTGACTAATTGTTGCCTTGATGCTGGTATTTACTGCCTCCCTCTTGTTCTTGATAACTTGTGCCGAGTTCCATATTCTACCATAAAGCGTTGTTATTATAACATCTGATGGTATTTCAACACCATCAATCTTTGCCGAGCCATTGACCTCTATTTTAGTCGATGCCTCTAATTCTTTATATTGCATATTTTTTGTATTACATTATAAAACTTTAATAAACTTTTATAATATAATGTTATATTAATTTTTTAATGTTCAAAATGTTTTTCTCCCGCTATATTTCAAAATTGTTTTAACTACTTACATAATAGCACAATTATAGAATAAGTCAACCCCCTATGTTTACTACCTTTTAAGCCGCTATATTTTAAAACTGTTTTTATTTGTTGTACCCTGTGTATAACTTCGCTTTGCTTTGTTTGCTTTGCTTTGTTTGCTTGTTCTTTTGTTCTTATTATTAAATAACTTTTTAGGAGGTATATACTATATACCCCCTAAAAATTAGCTAATTATTCAAGAATCTGTTTCTTGCCGCGGTGGTGTTTTGACTAATTGTCTGCTCTTCAATGTTCGCGTCACTCCCCGCAAGCCCCATATTTAGCAGCCCCAGATTGAGTATTCTTATTAATCTGTCAACTTCCGCGTGATGGTTCTCGTGTTCTCCTGGCTTGAACCGTTCCTGTCTTTTAAGTTGCACCTTTTCAATTAAAGCGAATAGCTTTTGTTCTTCTAATTCCAACTCTCGCATTTCTTTTTTAGCTTGTTGGTTTTTATTCATTCCCATATTTTTTGTATTACATTATAAAACTTTAATAAACTTTTATAATATAATGTTATATTAATTTTTTAATGTTCAAAATGTTTTTCTCCCGCTATATTTTAAAACCTTTTATTCAACTACTTACATAATAGCATACAAACTAAAAGAAGTCAACCCCCCTTGTTTCCTGTCTTTTTTCCCGCTATATTTCAGTATTATTTTAACCGCTTATATAGAAGTATACCAGTGTATACTAGTGTTCCCAGTGTTCCCAGTGTTCCCAGTGTTCCCAGTGTTCCTTCATATGTATGCAAACATACCCCTACCCCCTACCCCTATAAAGACAATCTATAAAGGAGTTAATCCTATTATAAGCTAATAGACTAGGGGGTTTCAGGATCACGAACAGGAGATGGAGGGGTGGGGTTTATATATATAATACATACAAAAAACACCAACAAAGAAACAAAGAGTTTAAAAAAAGAATATATATCTAAAAGGGGAAAAATAGCAAGATAACCATCAAATAAGGGCAAATAAAAAGAGGTTTCCCCACGGAGGGAAACTTGATGAGTGACAACAAAACCCAATGTTTCATTGATTTCTTAAAATAATAAAATAAAAAAAGAGTAAAAAAAGAAGAAAAATGATGAAAAAAGAGCTAAAATAGATAAAAAAGGGATAAATTAGACAAATAATAGAAAAATAATAAAATTAAAAAAAAGAGTTGGTGGGGGATTATTCTAACATTAATTGTCCGATCCAAAAGGGTGGGTCTACCCTTTACTCTAGATGGGCATTTATGTGGGGTTTTTGCTTGCTATTTACAGAGTTAAGGCAATAGTCGATGAATTGTAGGTTTGGAGATAAAAAAGCGTAAAACAAAGGTAATTAGATATGGGGGTTAAATTAGACGATTTATCGACAAAAACGATAAAAAAAGATGTAAAATAAAAAGGCAAAAATAAGTGGTACCTTTTTAGGTTTAATGTTAGCACCGTTTAGGGACTTGACAGGATTGGGGCAAATATGGTATAATTAGAGTATAGGGTATAAAGACTAATTATGACAAAATTAACAGAAAAAATGACTAATTTCGCAGAAGAATATGTGAAAAATGGTTATAACGGGGCTAAAGCATATAAAATAGCCTACAAACAAGATAATAAGAGTGTCTGTGCATCGGAAGCTTATAAGATGCTAAGAGATCCTCGTATTATAGAACAAATAGACCAAGTGGAAGGTAGTTTCCGTGTTATTGGTCAAACCGAAGGGATAGATAAAAGGGTTATTGTCAAATCTTTGGCTAAAATGATTAAAGCCACAAAGAAAGAAAAGGATGGGACAGATGTTCCTGACTATACTGCACACAAAGATGCAATAACATTATTTTCTAAATTAACAGGAGATTTTAAAGAAAGGAAAGAATTAGAGATTAAGAGAGATGATACTAGCGATGTAGACCCAACTAAGTTATCAGATGAAGATAGAGATAAATTAGAGAAAGATATTCTTTCGGATTTATGACAGTAGAGTATTTACAAAAACTTAAAAGAAGTCCAGAATTAAGAAATCTAGAATGGTCTAAGTGTTACGACAATCCATATTACTGGCTCACTAATTGGGCTTTTACATTAGATGTCCATGACTCAACAAGTCCTACTAAGCCATTCCCAGATAAAGACTATATTAAGTTTATTGTAGATAAATGGATGAAGCATAAGATATTGATAATTCCTAAGTCTAGACAGATGATGATGAGTTGGTTATTCACAGCTCTTTATCTCTGGGATACACAATTCCATTATGGGAGATTAACATTCTTCCAATCTAAAAAGGCTGATGATGCTAATGATTTAGTTAAGAGGTCTAAGATGATATGGGATAATGAACCGAAGTTCCTTAAAAGATATTATCAAAAAGGAGAATTTCATGAATTAAAATGTAATCCGCAGAATCAAGGGATGCATGTTTACTGTTCATTGGCTTTTCCTGATATTCAGGCAGAAATTAGAGGGGTACCTGAAGGCGGAGATGTTGTGAGGTCCCAGACTTTATCTGGTATGCTATCCGATGAAGCTGGTTTTCAACCAGAAATGGCTAATGCTTTTACAGCACTTAAGCCAACACTTAGTTCTGGTGGAAGATTAACTTGTGTTAGTACAGCTGAAGACTCAACTTGGTTTGAGGACGCAGTATTTGATAAGCTCGCAATGTAGGGCTAATATTAGTTATATATATGGCATTTAAAAATGTAGAAAAGCCCGAAATAATGAAGGGCATAAAGTTTTGGAAGAACCCAGGTAATAAATTTCATGTGTTGATGCTTAATTATCGAGCTGACCCAGGGAAAGACCCTGAGAGAGAAGGAGCGAAATGGTATGAGGATGAAAAAGAGGGAACTCCCAAGGTTGTATGGAATAAAGAGTATGAGATTGATTTCGCAACAAAGTCAGGGAAATTGATATATGGACCAGAGTTTTGTGATTTCTCACCAGATATCCATTTGATTAATTCATTTGAATTAGGCAAGGTAGAATTATTAATATCATTAGATTTCGGGCAAAGAAACCCTAACGGGGCATTAATAGGTGCCTTAACCAGGGATAATGTCATATATATAATAGATGAATATTATAATCCCGCTATACCCAGTGTAGCAAGCCGTGAAATGTTTAAGAAATTTGGTTATCTGATGGGAGATTTAGAAGGTAAGTCAATAAGGCAGAAAAAGGATATAGCAGATGAAACTTTTCAAACGAAGGTTATAGACCCAAGTACATGTTCTAAAAATAGAACTAAAATAAAGGAAGGCGAAGAAATACCTTATTCTGTAATAGAAGACTTTGAAGATAACGGTTGGGAATTTGAACCAGCACAAAACAATGTAGATGCAGGGATAACAAGAGTTAGAGAATATTTTCAATTAAGGGATGGGAAAGCACATTTATATATTTTTAGAGATAAATGCCCCAAGTTAGTAGAAGAATTAGCCAGTTATCGTTATCAGGAGAATAGTGATATGACAAGTAAGACAAAGAATGAGTCAGAGAAACCTGTCAAAAAGGATGACCATCTTTGTATCGCTGGAGATAGTTTGGTCAATACAGTTAATGGAGATATTCCAATAAAGGATTTAGTCGACAAGGAAGGATATGTTTATTGTTATAAGGATAGGATTACAGTGAATAAGTTTTCTAATGTTGTTAAGACAGGTTTTAAAAAAACAATCAAATTGACATTAAATGATGATACAGAATTATCATTAACTAGAGACCATCCTGTTTTATTACGTGGGGGAGATTATATAGAAGCTGGTGAATTAAAGGAAGGCGATAGTTTAATGCCTTTTGATAGATTAAAAAAGCATAATCATAAAGTTGTAAAAATAGAAGAAGGGATAGAACAGGATGTTTATAATATGAGTGTAGAGAATACAAACAATTTCGCTTGCGAGGGAATTATATTACATAACTGCGATAGCCTGAGATATCTAATTTCTACAAGACCAAATAAACCAGAGGATATATCTAAGCCAAAGACTAGAATTCAAAAGGATATTGAGTCACTTATTAAGCCCAAAATCATAGACAACGATTGGGATATTAGTTAAAATTTATGAAATTTGAAGAAAGAAAAAAGTTATTTCAAGAAGAACTTTTAAAATTATTAGGAAAATACAAAGTAGGTATTTATCCAGCGAATGTTGCTACTCCCAATGGAGAAGTAATACCTTCGATTAAGATGTTAGATGCTGACCCTAAAAAAGAGACAGCAGATATTATAAAAACAGATGAAAATAAAACCAAGGCGTAATTTGCTTGTTATACGCAAGCATAAAATGACCCAATTAAAAGCAGATATTGCTGTTGGGGATGACGATGAAGATAAAAGATTGATTACAGGAGAAGTTCTATCTAGTGGTGTAGAAGATATCAAGGTAGGAACAACTGTAATTTTCGGACGTTATTCTTTATTAAATTTGCGATTAAAAGGCGAAGACCATTATTTCTTAGATGCAGATGATGTAGTAGGTTTTTGTGATTATTTAGAAAAATAGTATGAAAAATTTTAAACAACTCAAATTTGGTGAAAATGCCAGAAAAAAGATTTTAAAAGGTGTTAATACAGTAGCAGATGCTGTAGCTATAACCTTAGGTCCTCGTGGAAGAAATGTAATATTTTCAGAAACGGTATATCCGACTGTTACAAAAGACGGAGTGACCGTAGCACAACAAGTAATATTAAAGGATGAATTTGAGAATATGGGTGTAATGTTAGCGAGAGAAGCAGCAGAGAATACAAATAGAGAGGCTGGGGATTCCACAACTTCAACCCTAGTTCTTTTAAAAGCCATTGTCAATGAAGGACATAAATACATAACGACAGGGATGAACCCAATCCTAATTAAAAAAGGGATGGACGCAGCTTTAACACAAGCGTTAGAGCTAATTAAGGAAAAAAAAGTAACTTCTAAAAAAGAAAAAGAGCAAGTTGCTATTATATCAGCTAATAACGATGTAGAACTTGGACAAATGATTGCAGAAGTCATTGACCGAGTTGGAACTGATGGAGTTGTTACTGTAACAAATTCTAATACGATGAAGACAGAAGTAGAATATGTTAAAGGGACAAAACTAGACAAAGGATACGCGTCACATATGTTTATCACAGATAGAAAGAGATTATCAGCTAGTGTAGATAATCCTTGTATAATTTTGACAACAGATAAAATAAGTTTGGAAAGTCAATTAATAGATTTAATACAATCTTTAATTCTCGCAGGAGAAAAGCAATTAATATTAATTGCCCCAGCTATAGAAGGTTCAGCGTTAGCATTCCTAACACAAAACCATTTACTTGGTAAATTTACCTGTGTTCCTATTGATATGCCATCTTTTGGAGATTATCAAAAGGATTTATTCTATGATTTAGCTGCTTTAACTAATGCTAAAGTTTTAGGAGATGAAGAACCTATCAAATTAAAAGACGGCACAGTAGAAGATTGTGGGACAGCAGAAGCAGTAATTGTTACTGGTGGAGCTACAATTATTACTGGAGCTAAAGGAGATATAAGTAAAAGGGTAGAAGAAGTTAAAGCTTTATTAAAAGATGAGAAAGATTTATTTAAAATAGAGAAATTGAAAGAAAGATTAGGAAAGTTGAATGGTTCAATAGCAAACATTAAGGTTGGAGGAGCTTCAGAGACAGAACAAACTGAAATTAAATATAGGATAGAAGATGCTTTAAATTCTACAAAATCAGCAATTAAAGATGGGATTGTAGAAGGTGGAGGCACTGCATTGCTAAGATTAGCTGATTTATTAGAGATTCAGCAAAGTGCTAATGAGGAGTATATCGCTGGATATAACATTGTTAAGAAAGTAATGGAAATGCCAGCTAAACAAATTTTATTAAATGCTGGGTTACCTGCTGATGCGATATTAGCAAAGATTAAAGCAGGAAAACTTGGTTATAACGCATTGAACAACAAATACGAAGATTTTTACGAAGTAGGAATTATAGACCCAGTAAAATGTGTAAAAGAAGCATTAACTAACGCAGTGGCGACTTCAGGTGTATTATTAACAAATGAATGTGCCATTATTACAAAAGATGATAACACTAGCAATAATTAATTTATTAATACCAGTAGCTTTAGTAATATATCTAACACGAGAAGCAGCGAAGAATGAAACGAATCGTTTTAGAGAATTTGTTAAAGCAATAAAAGCTAAAAATGTTCAAGAATATGCAGAAGTAATCCCAGAGGCAGAAGAGGTTGAAGAAGAAATACCTGATGAATTAGAAGAACTTGAGAATGTAGATGCAACAGAATTATTAAAAACATTGTCAAATGAAAATAAGTAAAATACAAATTAAGAGAGTAATGCCCAACGAAGGATTAGTGGGGTTTGCTTCTTGTATATTAGAAGATGCATTGTATCTTGGCAATATAGCAATATTTACGAGATTAAACGATAAAAGTAAAATCCGTTTAGTTTTTCCAATAAAGGAGATAGAAGATAAAAAGATTTCGGTCTTTCATCCTTTGACCTCTGATATGTATTATAAATTGGAAGAAGCAATAACTAAAGAATTTCATGATTGATTTAAATTTTCTTAGAGATAAAGAAATAAAAGCAGGTAAGAATGCGGAGGTTGTTAAAGCCATCGATTCTTTATATGACGATACAATTAAAATGTATCGGAACCAGCACCGTGATTGGTATATAAATGATAGGTTTGTTCGTGGTGAACATTGGATTATTTATAATAAAACTGCTAACAAAATACAAGCTTTACCAGTTAGAAATGGTGAAGTGAGAAGAACTGTTAATAAAATACGGTCACAGATAAGAGGTGTAAAGAACTTCATCAAAAGAAGCCAGCCTAGATGGGAAGTCCATCCTAACGCAGCTTCAGATGAAGCATATAAAGAAGCGGAGGGGAAGAATAAAATATTACAAAATATATATAGAAAAAGACAGTTAAAACAAAAGATAACAGATTTGACTATCAATGCTTTAAAATATTCTGTTGGCTTCTTAGAGGGTGGAGTTGTTAAAAAGAATGGAAAAGATATAATTGATTTCTGGGTTAATAGTACATATGATATTTTGCCAGACCCATATGCTAATTCTATAAAAAACTGTAGATATATTTTTAAGACATTTACAAAACCAGTAGAAGCGATTAAAAGTAACAAAGATTATAAAGTTGAGAAAGATGGATTGGTTGCAGATGATAAAGAAGCCGCAGCAGAATATAAGGATATGTTGGAGAAGGAGAAATATAATAGAGATGGGAATAAACAAAATAAGAATTTACAGACAACTATTGTCAAAGAGCTTTGGTTGAAATGGGATGAAGAGGACGAAACTAAAGTCAAAGTTATTACAATAGCTGGGAATACTGTATTAAGAGTATATACTCCTAAATATAGGCGTTATCCTTTTTTTGCATATAACCCTGAAAGGTCAGGAGATTCTATTTTCAGCGAACCGTGGATTAAGGATTTAATATCAATTAATAAATCTTTAGATAAAACCGCTTCACAAATAGAAGCTTATATACAAAGAATGCTTGCAGGTAAGTTTTTGATAAAAAAAGGTGTTGAAATATCACCTGTTACTGATAAGGGAGCAGAAATGATTTATTATAAAGGTTCAGTCCCACCAAGACAATTAGATTTACAACCATTACCAGCTGCACCATTTACATATGTGGCTAATACAGAACGATGGATTGAAGAACTCGGTGGAGTTAGAGATGCTAGTCTTGGTCGTTCATCAGGTTCGTTACAATCAGGCAAGGGGATAGAAGCTTTACAATCAGCTGATGCTGGTGTAGTAGCAGAACCGATAGAAAACTTAGAAACTTGTCTTCAAGAGGTTGGTGAGTTTGTGTTAGAATTAATAGCAGACCATAATATCGCTTCAGAAACTATTATAGAAGGAAAAGCAGAAGTTACTTTCATAGGGGAGGTAGCTGACGCAAAATTAGAGAATACAACAGTAATCAAAGGGGACGAAGAGGTTAAAGTAATGATAGTACCAGAAGTTTCATATAGTGAATCAGAGAAAAAAGAATGGACAATGAGACTTGCAGAGGCTGGTTTAATAGATGAAAGAACATTATTAGAACAGTTTAAATTCTCTAATATTAGTGAAATTATACAACGAATGGAAGTGAAGAAAGATGAAGATTACAAGCAGGAGATGATGAAACAACGTGAATCCCACCGTACTTCAGGTGAAGCACCAACAGATTCCGCTGAATTAGTTGACCAAGAGAATATGCAACTTGCTGCGAAACAAAATATACCAGCAACCCCACAAGCATTATGGACACCTGAACATTTGGCATTGCATATTGCATTTATAAAAGAAAATCCTGATGCGTATGAACAGAATAAAGAAGGCTTTGATTCGCATATAGAAGCAGAGCAAAAATATCAAGAATAAATATATGCCATTTCAAAAAGGAAATCAAATAAACAAAGGGAGAAAATTGTCTAAAGAATGGCGAGATAATATTGGTAAAGGTAATAAAGGCAAGCTAATAGGCAGGAAAGTATCGCAAAAAACGAGAGAGAAGATGAGCGAGTCGGGGAAAAAGAAAGTTTTTACTAAAGAACATAAACGAAATTTGAGTAAAGCAATGAAAGGAAAAGCGAAATCTCAAGAGCATAAAGATAAGCAGAGTAAAGCGATGAAAGGGAAATATGTTGGGGAGAAGGCAAGTCAATGGAGAGGCGGAATTTCTTTTGAACCATATTCAATTGATTGGGCAGAAACGCTTAAAAGAGCAGTTCGTGAACGAGACAATTATATTTGTCAAATTTGTAGCCAATATGGGAATATAGTCCATCATATTGATTATGATAAAAAAAATAGTGGTATAGATAATTTAATAACTTTATGTAGAAGTTGCCACACTAAAACAAATTATAATCGTAAGGGCTGGATTAAATATTTTGGGCAAGAAGAATCATATAATAATCAAGAATAATTAATAAATAATAATATGGGAATAAAATTTAATGATTTTATCAAAACAGTTAAAAAAGGAGCTGGCATTGTAGGAAGAGATTACAAGAATGCTGGTAAAAATGTTAAAGGATTGATAAAAGATAAATTAGCGACTAGAAAAAGTAATAAAAAAACAAAAGATAATATTTACTTGTTAGCAGTTGCTAAAGCAAAAAAACAATATAAGGAAAAGACAGGAAAAGATATGACACCAAGTAAACTTAAAAGTCATATGGATGGTATTCTTGTGCCTAAGACTACACAAGAATATATGAAGAATAGGGATAGTCATGAAGACGAATTGCTTAAAAAATATAATTTAAAATAATTTATATACGCAGATCGTTTAGGACTGCGTTAAAAACCAGCGTTAAATAATAAGTATGATAGAAGAAACAACGGTAGTAGCTTCGGAAGAAGTAGCTGAACCTACCGCAGCAAAAGAAGAAGTAGCTTCAACAGAAGTAAAACAAGAGGAACCAATTGTGGAAACTCCACAAAAAGAACCAACAGAAAGTGTAAAATTGCAAAGTCAAATTGATAATTTGAATGTTGCTCTAAAACAAGAAAGAGAAGCTAAAAAAACAGATGCAGATGCAATGAAGCAAATGCAAACTGAATTAGCTGACTCTAGGGAAGCAATGGACAAACTAAAAAATGTCTTTGTTCCTGAACAGCCTAAAGAAGAAGCCCCACAAGGCTTAACTCTTACACAGTTGGAGGACTTCTACTCTAAAAAAGAAGAAGAAAAAACTGAACAAGAACAGAAAACTACTCAAGCTGAGGCAGTCAAAAAGGAAGTTACAACTCTGGAAACAGAATGGAACGGAGAAGATGGCAGACCAAAGTATGAGGATAAAGAAGTTCTTGCTTGGCAGGAGACTAATAGCAAATTATATTTATCTCCCAAACAAGCATTTAATGAGATGAATGAAGAAGCAATCTTGGATTGGAAAGTGAAACAGAGAATGGCTCAAAAGCCAAACACTGAGAATGTAGAACAACCAGGAGGAGGAGCGGAAGAACGAATACCTCAAGAAAATGCTCCAAAGACTGATGCTGAGGTACAACAGGCTGTTAGCGATGCAATGGATATTGCATCCAATGAAAATATTAACTAACAGTACACAAAGTCCGCAAAACGATTTTGTGGCTAACAAATAAATGCAATCAGTAACAAATTTAGCTGGTGCGGCAATGCGTATTTTGATGGGTTAAATAATCATTATTTAAACCAGGCATTACTGTCGTAGGATACGTAGGACGAGTAATTGTCCTTGGAAAAAACCCGCTAACTCGGTGAAACTCTGACCACATAATGGTGAAGACAATACCGAGCTAAATTTAAAACATCTAAAAAAAGTATGATAAAAGATATAGACTTAGTTTGTGAATATTGCGAAAGAATATATCATGTAGACTCAAGAAGGGCATTAAAGACAAGCAGATATTGCTCTAAGGAATGTTTCAACAATAGTAGATTTGGAAAAAATAATCCGATACATAGAGTTAATAATAGAAAACTTGTTAATAGAAAAATAGCGGAAGGATTAAAAAAATCTAAAAAATTTCAGAAAGCGAAAAGAAGTCATAAAAAAAGTAGAAGAATAAAAGAAGCGTTGGCGAAAAGCACATATTCGCCGACTAAAGAAACTAGACAAAAATATCGTGAGAACGCATTAAGAACATTAAAAATATTACAAAAAAAGAAGAGCAGTGGGATAGAAAGAAAAACAGAAAAAATTCTCAAAAAATATAAAATTATATATGAAACACAAAAGAGTTTGCTTGGAATAACTAGAGTAGATTTTTATATTCCTGGGTTAAATACTATAGTCTATTGTGATGGGGATTATTGGCATAATTTGCCAAATTATATTGAAAGGGACAAAAGACAAAATAGATTATTAAAAAAGGCAGGATATACAGTTTTAAGGTTTTGGGAACACGATATAAATAAGACAGAAGCTAAATGTGTAATAGATGGTTTAATAAACGTGTAGAGACTATACACGGGTCTCCTCGTGAGAGGATGAAGATATAGTCCGATCTATATAGAAATATATAGAGGTAAATAGAAATATTTACCCCTCAGAAATGAGAGTAACAAAAATGATGACAAAGTTGTTCATGAACAAATATTTACAAAAAATGTTTTGTTCTCAAACATACTTAGCAATGTCGCAAAAGCAACTGGTTCTGCTAGTGATGTAAGTTCATCTACCACAGGTGGTGGAGGAAAAATACTAACAGTCCATTATAAAAGAAACACAGGGTCTGCCGCAGGTAGTGCAACTTTAACTCTACCAACAGCAGGTAACCAAGGATATATTCAAGCGAATATTCCGATGAAAAAGAATTTTCATCAAGTATCATTATCAGATTATGTTTTACAAGCTTCTAAACGTTCTAAAGAATTTTTAGTGAATGCTTTAGAATCAGAATACAAAGGGGCAAGAGATGATATGCAAAGACAACTCTCCCGTCAAGGCTATGGGATAGGCACAGGAGTTATTTGTAGAGTGAATGATGCTTCTCCAGATACTACATTAACATTTGATACACCAATGGTAGGAAAAAATCCTACAGATTATTTTGAAGAAGGGAATGGAGTAATGTTTTCCTCTGCTGCTGACGCTGCAACTTCAGCTGAATATACAGAAATTTCAGCAATTACAGGAGATAACACAATGACAGTCGCTTCAGCAACTGGAATTGCAGACGATGACTATGTATATCTTGCACATGATAATGGAACAGCATCACCAACAGTATCTAATGTAAATGGTGAGTTAATGGGACTTAAAGGTTTAATTGATGATGGTACTAATGTTACTACATTACAAGGACTTTCAAGAAGCACATATATTTGGTGGAAGAGTTATGTTAACGATAACGCATCACAGCGTTCATTAACAGATTCGTTATTACACGAAACTTATTTGCAAACACAGAAAAAAGGAAATACAGATTTCTTATTAACAAGTTATGATTGTGTATCTGCTTATGGTCAAACATTGACACCAGATAGACGATATACTAATGTTAATATGAAACTTAATGGTGGTTTTAAAGCAATTGAGTTTAACGGTATTCCAATGGTAGCAGATTATGATGCACCTTATGATGATGTTTTCTTTATCGACAAGAGTGTATTATCAATGGAAGACTTAGGACCTATGGGCTTTATAGATGCAGATGGAGGAGCTTTAGCTAGAAGTTCATCAATCGCAGCATTCTCAGCTACGTTAAGATATTATTCTAATTTAGCAACTTCTGCACCAAATAAATGCAGTATTTTAGGAGATGTTATCTAGATTAGATAATAAATAAGGATAGACAAATTAGATTTATAGGATGGGTGGTTATCCCGCCCTCCTAATAACAAATTAACAGTATCCCAGAAATGGGGGTAAACTATTTAAAAAAATGATTAAAGATAGAAATATATCAAGTTCTACTATAACACGCTCTAAATTAACAGGGGCAGCGTTATCTGAATCTGTTATGAGAGGCTTGCCAACAGTAACAACTACTGGAGCTGTAACAGTTTATTTAATAGCACCTGAAGCTGGAACATTAAGTTCTGTTGATTTTGCTGGAGCTACTGCTTTAGCAGCGAATGATACTAACTATATAACTTTCACACTTGTTAATAAAGGGCAAGCTGGAAGTGGCTCAACAGCAATGTTAGCTGCTACAGATGCAAATACATCTAAAGCGACTGGCGGAGCGGCTATTGTTCAATATGGTAAAAGAGCTTTAACTTTGAATGGAACAGCAGCTAATTTAGATGTTGTTAAAGGAGATGTTTTAGCATTAACAGTAACAGCGGCAGGAACATTAGCTAATACAATAACACTGCCAACAGTTTTATTGCGTTTTGGTGGAACTACATAAATTTATGAAAATAGTAAATAACAGTTCAGAATTTAAACTAACTTATGACAATAAAGAGTATACAATTATTGAAGGTGCTATGGAAATTACCAATGATCCATTGGGACATTTCATTTTAGCTAAAGCAAGACAATGGGGTAAGAAAGTTATAAAAACTGAAGATTCTAAACAAACATTTATTAAACCGATTATTGCAGAGGCAATTAAAAAAGAAGAGCCAAAGCAAGTTACAGAAAAAAAAGAAGAACTAAAAAAAGAATCAAAAAAAGATAAAAAGAAAAAATAGTATGAAAATTAAAGATGTATTAAAGAGGTACGATAAACAGCTAGGGAGTAAAAGACACTTAGACGGCTCCCTAGCGGTTTACCGCAGTAGTCCGTTTAACATTACTAGAGAACATGAGTTATTTAGATTAAAGAATATGCACGTTGGTAGTGCTAAATGGATTAGAATAAAATTAATTAAAATGGACACACAAAGATTTGACCTAACAGGAGAAGTTCTAAGGCATAACAAGAAAATTAAGGAAGACAAAGGAGACAAGAATATGAGTGAAGACTTAGCAGACTTTTTTGAAGTAGGCGAATCATTTGTAACATAATAATATGAGAAAATATCAAAATTATACAATTTTAAACGCGAAAGCAACTACTGGAGCAGGAACTGCTATTTTAGTAGAAGACTATAGACATCTTGTCTTGTGGTTTGCTACAGATGGCGGAGGAACTGCAGCATTAACTGTTAAGTTCCAAATATCTAACGCGATAGAAGAACCAGATTGGGAGTCTGCTCAATCAGTAACAAACGAATGGGACTATGTAGATGTAGTACCTTATATGTCAAAATCTGCTACTATTTATTATGGCGATGACGGAATTGCTGTAGCAACTGCAGATGACTATTTATATGCCCAAGTTAATACTGATGGTGTTAAATGGCTTAATGCGATTGTGACAGCTCGTACAGCTGGAAGTGTGACGGTAAAAGCAAAAATTTATTCAGATTAAACAAAAAATATGAGACAAAAAATTATAAACTCTACTTCTTTACAAAAGAGGAAACAATCAGAAAAAGAGATGCTTGCTATAAATACTCGTAAAGCAGAATTAAAGTTGCTTAAAAACGAGATTGTGAGTGCTAAAAAAGAATTGTCTATCAATAAAATTGAAGTAGTTGTCTCACGAGAAGAAAAAAGAGATAATCTAAATAAAGCGTTAAAAGTCGAAGATAGACTTGATAAACAATCTAAAAAATTAATTTTAACTTCTGGGTTATTAGAGAAAATAGAACAAAATATAGAAGAAAAGAGTAAAATGAAAGTATCATTAGATAAAGATTTAGAAGAAAAAAGGCAATCGATTATAGATTTAAAAGATTATTTCGTGAAGGAGAAGAGCGAGATAGAAATTGAATTGGTAGATGCACAAGCAATTTTAAAGAACAAAATAAAAAAGAACAAAGAAAAGGTCAAGAAAGAGTTTGATATTATAAAAGAACAAGGTGAATTAGATATTGAAAAATATACTAAAGAGTTTGTAGAACGAAGAAAAAGAATTAAAGAAGATAACTTGGCTTTAACAGTTGATATTTCTAAACAGAATAGTCTTGTAATGAATTTGAAAAAAGAAATTATTTCGTTAGAGAAAAGAAAAAGGATGGCTGAGATATTAATAAAAGATTGTGATACTACATATGAGACAGCAAGACAAAAAGGTGCTGATATTTTAGAAGGGATTGAAATTAAAGAAGCAACATTAGAAGAAAAAGATATTAAAATAAAAGAAAAGAATAACAAAATTAATAAATTGGTACAATTAGAAAAAAATAGTGTTAGCCATATAAGAGGTGCAGAAGATAAATTAGAGAAAATTAAAATAGAAGTAAATGGTTGGAAACAGTATAAGATTGATTTGATACAAAGGGGGGATTTATATAATAGGTTATTAAAACAAGCTAAAGATGTTTTTACAACCGCGAATATTGATTTCCCATCAAGTTTGATTCCTATAAGTATGCCTAAGCAATATGAGTAAAATTACAAGTGCAGTTGCAATAATTAATAAACTTGAACAAACTATTAATCCAGCAACAGAAGAAAAACAAGACAATATTATAACTAAATTAGACGAAGTAAGTTTTCCGACAGGAGCAGGAACAAATAGCACAAGAACATTAACAGACGCAGACACATCCTATTCAGTTCCAACAACAGCACCAACTAAAAATTATGTATTGATTTTATATAATGGAAGTGATGCCGATTGCTATTGGGGTTATGAGAATAGCAATGCTAATGGAATATTATTACCGAGTGGGGGCAGGGTTAATTTAGATGCAGGAGCAAACCAACAAATATATGTATACTGTGGAACAGCTGGAAAAGTTCTAACTTATAGTTTAAAAGAATTAACATAAAAATATGAAAATAGAAATTATAACAAAACAAATAATTGATATAACTAAAATTGAAAATGAGATTGCTAGGCTAAAAGAAGAAACAAAAATGAGAGAGGAAGAACCTGATGAAATACTTATACCTAATGATGAAAAGTTTGCGGTAATTGATATTAACAAAAAGAGAATTAAAGATTTAAAAGATAAATATAAAGAATGGCTGAAACAATAACATATAACAATTTACAAGATTTTCAGTATGTTTATACCGCTTCATCTGGAGGGACAGTTTTTAGTGCGAATTTAAAAGATGAAACAGCGTTTGATTTATTCCTTGATACAGCAGAAGTTGGAGATTGTATATATTTTGGATTTAAAAATCCTAGACTATGGTTTAGGGGAATTAACTTTTATATAGGCACAGCAATGGCTTGTACAAGTAAGACACTTGTATGGGAATATTCTGTAAGCCCTACACTTTGGACAGATCTACCCAATGTTGTTGATGATACGAATGGCTTTACTACTGTAGGCGAAAATGAAATTGGTTGGGATATTATTACTCAAAAACCACAATGGCAAACTATAAATGGTCAAAGTATGGACTGGATAAGAGTGAGAATATCAGCAATAGACACGCCGTCAGAGGGTGGAGCTCAATCAACACAGAAGCTACAAGCAAGAGATGGTGCAATTACAATATCTAATCCAGGATCAATAACAGAAGGATTTTGTCAAAAATGTTATGACGAAGATGTCGCACAAGGTTGGGGAGTTGTTGAAAAAATAGGAACAAGAATGTATTACTTTAATTGCCATATTTTTTTAGGATTTTCAACAGACGCAGACTATACAACTATAACAGAAACCCACAGCTTTATTGAAATAACAGGATTGATTTGGGCAATAAAAAGTTATTCTGTTGTGAGATTAGGCAAAGAATTAAACGCAAGTGATAGAACATCTATTAACGGATGTGCTATATATGGGTCAAGAGTTTTAAGTTCTTATTTTAGTGGTTCTAATGGTATAAAAGCGGAAATATATAATTCATTGGTAAAGTTTGGTTTTTATACAATGGGGATTGGTTATAATTCAATTTTTGAAACAGGTTTCTTTATTGGAAAACCTGCTAATTTGAATGGTCCAGTATTAAGTAATATTCTATCAAGCAAAAAATTAGCCGTAGGCTCGTATAGCCTATATGAAGACGCACAAGTTATTAGACCAGTTATTTATAATATGGCGACAGATAAAGCGATTAGAATAACTTTTCAAATATTTGTTAGAAACCCTATTATATTAGACGCTCAATATCTTGGGTATTGTGAGAATTCTGCGAGAGAATACGATAGCGTTATTATAGACCCAGAAACAGATGTTTACAATTGGTATTGGGGAGCTACTCTAGTAGGCAGAGGACCGAAAGCTTCAATATGTTATTCTTTTAATTTGAAAATATTAGATAAAGACGGAAATCCGATTGAAAATGCCAAAGTTGAATTAACAGATAAAAATGGTAATGACGCTTTATTTGTTGAAACTGGCAGGACAAATAGCACAATGACGAAAGGGGAATTAAACGATTTTAGACCCTCAGTAGATGAATATGCTATTGGTGATTATGCTAAATTAGGTTGTGAGATAATCAAAGTTGTTTCAGGGAATTATCCAATTTTTACAGTAGATAGGGGACAATTAAATACTGATGATATTTATCAATATACAAGACAATTATTCAAATTAAACCCTTATCTGGAAACAGATGTAAATGGAGCGATAGACGAATCAACAATTGAAACTAATAATTATAAAAATGAAAGTGGTGACAGACCAGGAATTACAGCAGAAACAGCATTTAATCCGTTCACATTAACAATAAGAAAAGCAGGATATAAAACATACAAAACAACATTTACATTAGATAAAAAAATAGATTGGAAAATAACATTGACAAAAGTCTTGGATTTTAACACAAGTAAACGAGTTTCAATGTCTAATCAATAAAATTATGCAAAATAGAAAAACATATACAAGCTCAACTATCCCACAA
>Ga0190314_1000243_pt1 | contig 20823 bp, 26 predicted proteins | sample 4870071112_MG_FD_165055 | JGI IMG/M metagenome (GOLD analysis project Ga0190314, IMG submission 165055) | Hydrothermal vent sediment bacterial communities from Southern Trench, Guaymas Basin, Mexico - 4870-07-11-12_MG | ecosystem: Environmental > Aquatic > Marine > Hydrothermal vents > Sediment ...
TCGTAATGAAGAAGTAGAGTATAGAGTAGAAAGAGTTTGGTTAAGAATTCCAAAGCTTACTAAGATTTGCAGAAAGTTTGCATTAGATCTTGCTCATTTCAGAAACATAATGATTCTGCTTATTCACAAGTATAAAGAGAAGTACAGAAAATACATAGTTTGTGAAAGAATCTGGAACACACTCTTAGCAGACAGACCAAGAAAGTTTGATGATTCCAAGAGAAAAGTACTAGAGAATGTAGCAAAAGATCCAGAGTTAGAATACTTACTGCAGCAAGCAAAGATGCAAAGAGCTAAAATTGGCAATACTAGAGCAATTCAGACATGTCTAAGACAAATAAGAAAAGACTTTGAAAGCTACTTCAAAGCTCTAAGAGAATATAGAAAGAATCCAAACAAATTTACAGAGAAGCCAAGACCTCCAAAGCCAAGAAAGTTAAGAAATATTTCGAAATTCGCGGTAGAGTTCAACAAGAATTCATTCAAGATTGTAGAGAATAAGCTGGTACTAAGACTGAGAAAAGATGAGCATATTCGCATTAGTTTGCCATTTCAAGGAGTAATTAGATCTGTTAGAATGGTTCTGTATCACGGAGAAATATATTTCGATCTTGTATATAGAGTAGAGCCGAGCTGTTTGAAGTCATTAGGAAACCACACTGCTGGAATAGACCTTGGAGTTAACAATTTTGTTACTGTTGTTTCAGATAACCCAAGTATAGAGTCGATCATAATCTCTGGAGGAATGATTAAAGCTTTCAATCAGTGGTTTAACAAAAAGCTAGCTTTATACAGAAGTAACTTGGATAAAGTGAGAAACCAAATAGATGAGTACAGAGAATTGAAGAAAGAAGTTCCAGAGCAGCTTATAAATCAAGAAAGGCTATGGAGAAGAATGATTGATAAGCTATGTATACACAGAAAGAAGTGGATGGATAACATCATGCATCAAATCTCTCAGCATTTGGCAAGGTTCTTGTACTTTACAGGACATTGCAAAGTATACATTGGAAAGCTGACAGAAGCAAAGAGAAATTGCGACTTAGGAAGAGCTAATAATCAGAATTTCCATTATATTCCATTCAGAGAGTTCATAAACAAGTTGAAGTACAAGTGCAAACAGTACGGAATAGAGGTAGTTGAAGTTGATGAGCATCATACATCCTCTACATGTCCGTTGTGTAAGAGTAAGCTGTCTAGAGTAAAGAGAGGATTAAGCATTTGTAGAAGCTGTAAGATTGCATTTAATGCAGAGTGTGTAGGAGCTGCTAACATTGGAAGAGTACTGATAGCTAACTTGAGAAAGTTGTGCAATCCTGTTAAGTTTAGAAACGTCTATAAGTTTGTTAGATTCAGTCTGAAAGTAACCCTCGAGTCCCTACGTAGAGTAGGGATAGAGGGTAGTCGACTAGTTTGGAGTAAGCCTACTTCCAAGCGGTTTACTAGTAAACTTTTTGAATTGCTTCAGATATTGTCGCTTGATAGCAGAAGACTACAAGTTGAAGATAGTGGGTGATCTTGTGCCAGAAGATGTAAGATTAACTCCTCTTTCACTTTCACAACTATATATGGGAGATGGATTACTTCAGATAAGTAAGGGTCATCCAAGAATAGTGCTCTGTACACTTGGTTTCACAAAAGAAGAAAATGAATTTCTTGTAGAGAGAATAAGAGAGCTCTACGGATTTCACTTCGATCTTCAAAGATTTAAGAGAAAAGATAAAGTATACTACGGTCTTCGACTCTCAAGAAAAAGAGAAGTACTAGATTTCTTGGAGCTTACCAGGCCTTGGATGATTCCAAGTTTCAGCTACAAGTGGAGAGCTTTGTTTGAGACTGTATAAAGATCTCAAATGCATGTGTTGAAATATTAAGAATGCTACAAGTTGTAGGAGGTGGAATAATCTGAAGAAGCTAATAATTGTTGACTCTGAGAAGAACATATATGAGTTTGAGGGAAATTTAAGAGAGCTAATAGAAGCATTTCTAACAGTTTTAGACAGAAGAGACTGTATAGTTCTAGAAGAAGAAATCTATCGCAGAAACTTTGTCAACTTCGTCATGGACTTAGAACCAGAAGAGTTTAAAGAGTTCTTGAGAAGACTTATATCAAGAATTGAAACACTAACCTTTAGTGCATTTACGATGCATTATGATTCTAACCAAGACAAAATCTTTATCAGATTCTTCTCGAGATACAAGAAAATGATTGGAGGTTATGATCAAGTATTGTCAATACAGTTGAGAGCGAATAGAGTTGAACGCATAGAACTTGAAGTAAGGACATCAAAAGAGGGATTGTGGGGAAACTATAGAGTCTGGAATTATAGAGATGTAGACAGTCTTCTAGAAGCATATGATCATCCAGTACACTTGGCACTTCATCTTAAGAAGAACTTTATAGAGATGTTGCTTTCATGAGCAAGGAACTCTATTTAAGTTATCTGTCACTGTATAAGTTTAAACAGAAGATTAAACAGCTCTTTTTCATCTTTCAAGTTGTCGAATATAGAAGAATCGTAAATTTCTAGTCTTGTGCATTTGGTATTCACTATCATAAATTTCTCAAAGTTGTATAAGAATGCAAAGTACAAGCCTGATGTTCTTTCTGCAAATTGTTGACTGTCTTTAATGTTAAGAAATGCAAACTCTACTCCAACCATATTTCTAGCATCTCTTCTTGCTTCTTCTTGTATCTTCTCAAGACTAGAAGTGAGCTTCTGATTTATCTTTGAGCAATGAAGAACTAAGTCTTTAATTTCTTCTTCAATGAAAGTCTCTGGCTCCCAGACCATATATAGAAGAGTTGGTTTTCTAATTCCAAGCGACTCTGCAATTTTGTCAGCTCTATGCATATCAGGTGTCAGCACTTCATCTACTATCTGATAGAAGTCTTGATATCTGTCTAAATTGACAATAACTTCATGCCAATCTTCTCTATGCAATACAAAGAAGCATGAAAAAGTTCTTCTGCTTCCAAACTCCAAAGACGTCTTTGCACATTCTACTAGAAGATCTTTGACAGAGCCTTCAAATTCATATACTTCGTAAGTTCTAAATGCTTCTACTTCTGGAATGTCTCTTGGAAAGCACAAGATGATTCTTTTCATCGTCATGCGACTTGGCATCAAAAATGAGTTTACGAAGTCGCATAAATGTAGTTTCTCTCTTTGAGAGTTCGAACAAAAGTAATAAGTAAAACACTGAGATCAATTTAAGAGGATGTTTGTAGAATTTAGCAGATGTTCAAGATTTAAGGAGGTGAATAAAAGATGAAGACCAAGAATGATGGAGAGAAAGGAGTAAGCTACATAGTTGGAGTTCTCTTAATGCTAGTACTGACAATAGCTCTCTCTGCTATGATAGCAATCACAGTTAGCAATCTTGCTGGACATCTAAAAACAACACCAATGCTGTGCTTGATGGTAGAAGATCATAAAGATGAAGTCTCTTTTGGAAACGACAAATTAGTAAAGATTTAAAGCTAAATAAAGTCTTTAATGCTGATTGTAACGCTAGTTTTAACATCTTAAAAAGGGGAGCTAAGCTCCCCAAACTAACCGAAATATTAGATTTAAAGATATTGTTTAAGAAGTTGTGTAACCCGATTAGATTCGGTTTCTTTAAATTTATAGAGTTTGTTCAAAGCGTAATCCCCGAATCTCCTTCATTTTGGAGGGGGATAGGGGATAGTCCAGCTCCGTTAGGAGCAGGGTCTAACCCCGTAGCTTTATTCCAATTGTTTCAGAGTACTTCACTCAACAACAAAAGATTACATTATTACGCTACGGGGTGACCTTCAGAGGAAGTATACTGGTGAGATGAGAACTACAGAGTACTAGTTAGAGAAAGAGGAAGAATATTTCATTTACACTGAGACCATAACTAAAGAGATCTAAAAGTAAGCCATACTCTAAGAACATTTCCAACTATTTCATAGTCTCTTGGAACTAACTTAAATCTATCTAAGTACTTTGCTAGTGCAGTAGAACTCAGCTCAGGCAAACCTCCCTTCGCACTAATTACAATTCTTCCCATATCTGGAGTACACTCTTCTTCTCTGTAGAAGTGAAACTCTAAGTACATTGGAATTCTTGCTTCTTCTGCATAGACTTCTACACACTTGAATCCATTTTCTTTTATCCACTTTCCAACTTCTCCTACAAAGACTATTCTTGTTGGTCTTCTTCTTACTCTCAATAGACTGAATACTCTTGGATATATTACTTCTTCTCTTTTTACAGGGAGTTTTTCGAACGGTATAACTGGTAGAAACGTTTTCTCTCTTTCTATTCTTGCAAGATCTGTGGTAATGATAATGGAGTCGTCTTCTATCTTATAGTCTATTACAGATGCATTCAACTCTCTAAGAATGTATGCAAGATTTTTGCATCGCACTTTGTAATAATAGTACTTCTCAATAATGCTATAACATCTTGGAACTTCTCTTCTATGAAACTCTATCTTAATGTAGCCATAGTTTGGAGTAGTGTAGATCGTAATATATCTGAATGCTCTTTCACGAATGAACCAATACAAGTCTCCTGAAAAGTATAATCCGTCTTTTCCTATCCAAATGCCCATATCAAAACAGATTCTTCAGATGTCAATTTATAAGTTCTAAGAAAGTATAGCAAGATTTAAATTCATACTAGTTTAAGTTTAGATGAGAAACTCGAGAAATACATGCACATGGCAGTAGAATTGAGTTTAGATCTCTTGGACTTCTAGCAGCTTCACTTACATACTTGGCAGTTGTTGAGTTCATTGAAGAGAGAATTAGAGTTTGTACACTATGAATGTGAACGGTTCTAGTATTCATGTATATTGTGTTAGGAGGTGATGTTAGTGAAGCCGATAGAAATCATGTTTAAGAGAAGTGAAGAGATCAGCAGAGAGATCTGGAAGAAGTTGAAGAATGGAGTCTGTCCACATTGTGAGAGAATAGAGAGTAAAAATGTAAGAAGATACTATTGCAAAAAGGATCCAGAATGCCAAGGAGATGAATATTGTACATTTGATGATTTGAAGAGATGTCCTTTGAGAACTAATCCGAAGTATGATGTACTAGAAAATAGAGACGATAGATTCACCGTTGTGTTCTTTAATGTTCCAACTACAAGAGGTGAACAAGATATTGTGTTCTGGATAGAAGCTGATAGATTGCATCCAAGAATGTTCAGCTGTTCTCTTCAAGATCTTGATTATAAAGACGTTGAAAGTTCACTCTATGCAGCTTTTGAAGAAGCAATTAGAAGGCATTGGAAACACTTTATAGAGACGTCAAATGAGATTGAAACAACATTCTAGCTGAGTTATTAGCAGTACTGTAATTAATGGACAGTGCAACATTGACACTACAAACTAAGTAAGAGTTGAGAATAGAGATCTGAAAGATGCAGTTGCTATCCAAAATCGTTGCTGATGCAATCATTGAATGTAATCAGAAGAGAGAGCTGAACTGTAAATTGCTGATCTTTTAGCTTCGAAAGATCATTTACTGAGTCAAGCTGTAGAGTAACTTCTCTAAGTACAATTTAGATTCATAGACAAGGAACTTGCATCTGACAGCGTCTACTAGCCATAATCTGTATCATCAAAGTATTTTGTGATGAGAACAAGCTTTAATTGATAGTTAAACTTTTTGCCAGTAAGTATATGTTTGATAAATGATAGAGCTAGCTCTTGGACTATCTTCACTAGATGTGAATTTTCTATACATTCAGCAAAATACGTGCTTCTTATCGTAGCTGCAGTTTAATCTAAGCAAATATTGAGTACATGAACGACAAATCAGCATTTGACACTGCTTACTATCCATAGTCTAGATTTGTAAAGTATGCTTCAAGTAGTAACAATCTTAACTGAAATGTCAACTTCTTATGTTTTAGTCTATGAACAATCACTTGTTGGAGTATATTATAGAGTGATCTCATCAATAGTAAACACTTCTTTAACAAGTTCATTACATCTTCTACTACTACACTCTTCTTCTTTAACTTGTACTTCTTGTCTTTGACGATATACTTGTCATCTAAAACAGCTACTACTTGATAGCTAAGTTCTAAGAGATGAATCTTATCTCTTCTAAATCTGTTTCTAACTTCTTCACTACACTTCAACTTAGAAGCTATGACTATCTTAATAGCATCTCTGCTAAATCTACTTCTAACTTCTCTATTGTACATTGACAATGTCAAATAGTAACTGCCACTCCAATTTTTACACTCAATCTCAATTCTCTTGGGAAGATCAAGTACAAAGTCACTACCTCTTCCAACAATGTTGTTACGATGAATGATACGATCAATGAATCTAGACGAAAGACCAAGATTCTTCATAATCTCAACTAGAGCTTCTTCTACTATATCTTCAAATAATTTTCCAAGTCTAAGATAATGAGAAAGCCTTTTATACTTCTCTTGGTAACTATTCATTGAGGTTCACCTCTGGTAGGGTCTTTGAAGATGGGTGGTCTCAATATATCTCTTCCCTTCTTCTATATAAGTGTTCAACATATGATCAATGGAGGTGTAAACATGGTTGAATATAAATATGTTCACGTCAAAGTATACGCAGATCAGATAAGCAAACTGAGAGAGCTCATACTAGATAGCGAATCTTATTCTGATGCAGAGATTGCACGTAGAGCATTGGACATTGCAATAGAGAAACTAAGAACTGAGCATGAAAGCAGAAGTGAAGCTGAAGAGATCAAAGAAATGTTAAGAGAGATACTTGAGATCGTAAAGAAGTTGGAAAGCAAAATTTAGAGCAAATACTTAGAGCAACAACTTATTTAGATCTTCGCTAGAGCATCAATATGGAAGTCTTGATCATTGCAACAGTCTGTACAAATCCAATGCAAGGAGCTGCAGATATTGCATTCTATGAATTTGAAGGAAAAGCTTCAGAGCTTCTTCATGCTCTACTAGAGCTATCAGAAGATTACAGCGGATTCTACATTGTGCCATTGAAAGAGAAAGACGAGATCATACTTCGATATTTGGAAGATACAGAAGCCTGGAAAGAATTTGTTTGTGCTGCAGAAGAATACTCTCCAGAGGATGAAGAAGTAGAGGAAGTATTGAATACTAAGAATTTTATACACATGCACATAGTACATCTATGTAACAAATGCATTGACTACATAATACACTATGGCAGACTTGAAATCTTTGAAGTAGAAGGAAAAGAGAATCAATTCATTGTCGGATGGTCTTCAACTGAAACAGATTACGATAAAGATGTAGTAAGAGTACTACTTCATGTTTGCAAGTACATCTCAGTAGATGAGTTTGATGAGAAGATACAAAAGTTTGACGATCTGAAGAATATAGACAGAGTACTTGGAATAGAAGAAGAGAAAGAAGTAATTACACTATGTACACACAAGTTCTAGCTAGTAGAAAACTTTAGAAGTTCTACCAGATCCACTTCAAACTTAGTCCAATCATCTCACAGCTTCTAAAGAACTCCAAAACTTCACTACTCAATTTTCTTTCTATAGCTTCGATGTCATCTCTTATAGACTCGTCTAGAGTCTTGAGCTCTTCAATTGATATGCTCCTAACTACTTTATGTTCATAGCGTGTAAGAACAAATACTACTTCAAATTCAACTGGTGCCAAGAAGAAGATAAATTTACTTGGATCTGCTGTGATCAGAATCTCAGGGACTATCTTGCAGAGATAAAATTTGGTTTTCAAGTATGGATCTTTCTCTTCACTATATGCTTCTTCAAATATGTTCTTTCTCTCATAGATCCACTCAATATCTGTACTGCTGAAGAAGCTGAAACTTGGATGTGTATGAGCAAATGTAAAAGTGTCTATATTACATCGTCTTAAGAGATCAAAGCAGAAAGAGATGTCATAAGATGAAGCCTCAAAAGTAAACCTTGGATCTGGTGCTACATTTAAGGGATAGATAAAGTCGTCAAAAATTATTGTGTAAGGAGTATCAGATTCAAGTATTCCAAATAAGTACATTCCATGTTCAATGCCATTGGAAAGAGTTGATAAGAATCTAAGAGACTCTAGTACTTGTCTTTCGATAATTAATCTCAGCTTCATCTTCAAACCTGTTGATTAGATCCTTAACACAAGACCAATATTCGTCTTCACTAATCTCTCCTCTGTCTTTAAGAGCTCTCAAATAGCCAATGCAGATAACCTCTCCAGGAATTTCTCCTTCTCTGATTACTGATAGGATCTTGTCTCTGTATCTCCATTTGTTCTCGTAACACCAATCAATTGCATCTTCTAGATTACTGAATTCAGCAATTGCTTTCGAGTCTAAAGTAACTGGATCTATTGACAGCACTTGTACTTTCTTTCCAGAAGACATCTCTTTGGTAATATATTTGTTGAGTGTTCTTCTGTATTTATCAATGATCTTTCTGATAGAGTTTTCCATAAGAGTATTAAGCTGATTACGAATAAAAGATTCACTGCTCATATGAAGGACTGCTTCTCTTTCTCTCTAAGGAGATCTTTGTTAAGATCTCTTTGATGTATTGCCACATAAAATTGATTGGTCACAAGTTGATTAGAAAGTTACACTATAATCATCTGGAAGTGAATAGATGAGTTCAATTGGCTTTCCTTCAAATTCGTAGATAGATTCTTCATCTAGATCTAAGATGCAGCACTTCACACTCTTTCACCTTTAGTAAAGCCTATCAAGAGAAAATTAAATAACTTGCTTGTTAGTGAAGACATTAAGTTTTAGAGACACTTCTAAGAATTGCTACAAGCTCATCTAGCTTGCTTATATTTCTGAGCTCTTCTATACTGAAGATCTGTCTATTTTCTTCAAGCTCAACAATGTCAACTGAGACAAATTCAATTTTGGCAGTCCAGTACAACAAGATTATTGCAAATCTGTAGGAAGGTTTTAGATCCTTGTAGAGCAGATCATAATATCTTCCAAATGCTTTTACTTCAAATCCTGGTACATCTTCTTGTGCCATGAATGGCTCTAGAAGCAAGTAATCTTTGGCTATTCTAAAGGTAGAAGCATATTTGTCATCTTCAAGTTCTGTTACTACATCTGCAAGATCTTCTTTTCTTTCAAGAAGGAACAATCTTAGATTGTCAGAACTTACTTGCTGATGTACATCAAGAATCTTCTCTATTATGTCTTCAACGTACTCAATCAAATCACCAAAAGAGTCTACTTCATAGGCTTCAACAGTATCTTTTCTTGGATATACTATTACTGCATAGATCATTTCAGCTTGAAGTATTGCAAGACACATTTAATTGTAGCAGACAAGACTTTGGAATGAATACACTCCTAGTAGTAACAGATGAAGACTTAGAAGAAGTACTTGAAGTGGAAAACATGTCGTTCTCAGAGCTTCTAGTAGAAGTTCTAACAGAAATTTCAAAAGGCTATCCAGCAGATACGAAGTTCGTATACATTGAAAACATTGAAGAGGGCAAGCTCTTAGAAGTTGTAGAATGCATAAGAAAAGAACTAGAAGCTGATACTTCAGGAAGACTATTCATTGGACCTGGAGTAGAGATTTGCTGGTCACATCTCAATGTATTTGGACTGGAGAAGACAAGACTGATTAAACGCAGGTATAGATTTTCACGTTACTACTTTAGATCATATGCTCCAAAGTTGATAGATGGAAAGTTCTATTCTCTGCTAAAGAATGTACCAATTGATTTGAGATTCAAAGTTTTGGCATTCTATGTAGAGGACAGTGTACTAATCATTGGTATTGAAGACAAGAGAACTGGTAGAGGAAAGATCTTTAAAGCAGTTGTGATTGAATTTGATGAGTTTCTAGAGAAAGTAAGAACATTTGAAGACTTTATTGATCTGCTGAAACAAAGGTTTGAAGAGAAGAGAGCTGCTATGTTTAGATGATAGAAAGAGATCCTTCTATAGATGTTACTGAAGTAGCAGTTTGTATAGATAAGTATTGTACCTGATATCAAGTACAGACAAAAAGCATTATTTCTTGAGAAATGCTATAATGCATAGCAATGCCGATCCAACTAAGAGCTAATAGAATATACTTCACAGGTGAGATTCGAAAATGGATTATTGAGAACAGATTCAGATACACAACTATAGACATATCTTCTGACTATAGTACTATTGTGATGAGATTCTATACAACTGAAGTACCAAGATCATACATGATCACAGTTACTCCCAACTATGTTACAGTAACGTGCAGAAAACTTGCAGATCTAGCAGAGAAGGGAATTGAAATCATCGACTATGTAATAATACCTTCTGAAAATATGCTTGTAATAAGAACTAGTGTTCAGAGAAAAGAAGAAGTACTATCTTTTGAGAGAATAGAGAAGCCACAGCCAAGAGTAAGTATAAGAGCAATACCGCAAGTAGCATTATATCCAGATTGCATACGATTCTATAGAGAAATTCACAAATGGATAGTAGAAAATAGATTCTCTTATGCAAGAGTATACTCTACAAAGGACTATTCTGCAATTAGAATAGAATTCTATACTGTACCAGTACCTGAGTCATACAGAGTAGTAATCAGCAAATCAGATAGTGCAATATTTTGTAGAGCTCTTGCAAGCAGATTATATGAGAAGAACATAAAAATAGTTGACTATGAGATTAGTAGAAACATTCTTACATTATATACTACTGCAGAGCAAAAGTATCCAAAAGAATTTGAATCTGTAAGAAGAAGACATGTAACAGAAGAAAAGAAAGGTAAAGAAGAAAAAGAGAAAATCTTTACAGTATCAGAGTACGGTCTTATCTATTTCATTGGAAATATAAGAAAGTGGATTCTAGAGAATAACTTTAGATGTGTAGAAGTCTATGCAGAAGAAGCAAGAATTCCAATGTACTTAGAGTTTCACTTCTACAGAGAAGAAGAGTGTAGACCTGACATGGCTAGAGTTATTATACATCCAGTTACCAAAGGTGTGTTTATTAGTGCACATGCTCTTGCAGAGTATTTAAATCAGTTTAAGCTTATTCCAAGAGAGTATGAAATTGTTGGCAATGTTCTTAGAGTATGGCTAACGTTTAAAGTGTAATCAAAGCAACAATTAGAGTTCAGCAGTTCAGATCGCATGCAACTTTAAAATAGGCTCTTATGAAGATCTTCATTATGGAATGCTATGTAATAGAAGTTTGCTTAAAGCCTCTTAGTCATATTATAGCAGACATTCCTGTATATGAGTTTGAAGGAACTTTAGTAGAGTTTCTTGAATTTGTTTATACAGAGAGCATGGAACGAAATGCAGCTGTATTTGTTGTCACTGAAAATGGATTAGATGCAATAGAAGTAATAGACTTGTGCAAAGAAACAAGTGACTATGTTTATCTTGCAAGCAGTCTTATTTCTGCTATTGAGTCAGGAAAAATAGATGTAGTTCTTATGTGTAGAACTGACTGTGGACACTGGATCTTGTATGGAAGAGAATGCAGTAACTTGGACAAGTATTACAGAGAATATAATGTTCAAATACGCATTGGAATGCGTTTTGACAGAACTGTGTTTGTAGCTGCATATGAAATAGATGAAGAAACGTGCGATGAAAAAGAAGATGCAGTACACCATGCTGTCTTGTATTATGAAGAGCTTAAAAGTCTTCAGTCATTAGAAGATTTGTGTAGAGCACTTCAGAGAAAGCTAGAAAGTCAAACTCAGCTCTAAGTTTCTTATCTTCTACTACTTAGAAGAGCCAGATAAGAGATATCCTGAGTTGAAGATTAGCAGACTAGAAACATGGTACACTACACAGTGATAACATCTGCAGACTTGAGATAAGAAAAGAAGTCCTCAAGAGACTCAAAACTTCTAAGATCTTTTTCAGACATTCTTATTTCGTCAAGTGCTGCAGCAGAGCCTGTTATCTTGCTTATGAGCTCGTATTGTATAGAATATATGTCTGATGATCTGTAAATCATAAACGCATTCCAGAGCTTCCTAAACCTTGGAAAGTACTGATAGTAGCCAAGAGGGTACCAGAATGCTAGATTTGTGAGTTTATGTCCACACATTACTAGCAGGCTAATGTCATGCTGATCGCAAAGATTGTCAAGACGCTCCAACGAATTGCTAGATTTCATGTAGTCTATTATGTCTTCATAGTAGACTAGAACAAGACTTGTATTCTCTTTGTCAGTATAAATACACTCTTCGCTAATGTCGAACATAGCTTCCATTAGATCTAAGACATTTCCTTCAAATTCATAGATGCACATTGATTTAGAAAGTAAAATTATTCCTTTCATTAGACAAAACTAGTAGATGAGCATTAATAAGATTTCTAAATGTACTCTGTACTCTGACAAACTCATCTTTTAACGTCGAGAGCTTTCTTCAATCTCTAAGAAAGTCTTCAAGTACAGTAACTGAGCAGATAGAAACTCATATATATTGATGAGCATAAGTACATATTGATGGAAAAACACTACACTATGAAAGAAGCTTCAAAGATACTTGGAGTTACAGTAAAGACTCTTCAAAGATGGGACAAAGAAGGTAAGATCAGATGCATAAGAACTGTAGGTGGAAGGAGAAGAATACCAGAGTCGGAGATCAAGAGAATTCTAGGATTAAGAGAAGAGAGAAAAGTAGTAGGATATGCAAGAGTCTCTGGAAAGAGTGAAAGAAGAAAAGAAGATCTCAAGAGACAAGTAGAAGTGATAAAAGAATACTCTAAAAGATTGGGAATTGAAGAAATTGAAGTAATTAAAGACATTGGATCTGGTCTTAACGAGAACAGAAAGGGCTTTCAAAAGCTCTTAGATCTAGTACTTAATAATGAAGTTTCCAAGGTGATTATTACGCATAAGGATAGACTCACTAGATTTGGATTTGAAACACTGAAAAGAATCTTCGAAAAGCACGGAACAGAGATAGTTGTGATATATGATAAGGATTCAAATTCTAAAGAAGAGCTTGTTGAAGATTTGATTACCATTATTGCACACTTTGCTGGAAAACTGTATGGAATGAAATCGCACAAATACAAGAAGGTGGTTGAAGATGCAAAGAAACTCATACAAGATTGTTAGTTACAAAGTGAAACATGTGCATGATGAGTTGATAAAAGAGTTTCTTAGAGACTACAGATATATTCTTCAGAGGAGCATAGATATTATCTGGGATAACATCACTTGGAAAAGAAAGGGCAAGAGACTCATTCCTTTACTTCCAAAGTCTCAAGAATTTAAGAAACAACTCAGACAGCAATTGTCTAAGAACTGGAAGCATGCTGCACATTATGTAGTAGCTGCAGTTGAAGTTGCCTATTCTATACTCAGTTCATGGAGAAGAAACTACTTGAAGGGTTACAGATGTCGAAAGAAACCAGTAGTGAAGAGAAAGTTTGTACGTGTAAAGAAAACTTTGTATACAGTCAAAGATGGCAAAATTAGAATAACAATCATTCCAAGAGAGCTGTATGTAGAGATTGACATATCTAATGTGTGGTTTAAAAAGAGAGTTAAGAACATGGAACTTGGAGAACTCATACTTAAGGAGAACGAAGTAATACTTACATACAGAAGTAAAGTTGATGATCAACAGTTAGATGGAAATAGCAATACAATTGCATGGGATCTGAATCTCTTCTCTATGGACGGATTTTGTGATAAGGGATGGATTAGAGTAGATCTAAAGTATCTGTATACATTACATTGTACATATGAGAACAAGAGAAGAAGAATCCAAAAGCTGATGAAGAAGAAGCCAAAAACTGCAAAAAGATTACTCAAAAAGTATAGCAGAAGAAGAAATAACAGAATCAAGGACTTTCTACACAAGTTAACTAGAACTTTATGCAAGGAATTTCCAGAATATGCTCATTGCTTTGAAGATCTAGATAAGATTAAGATGCCTAGAACAACATCTAAGAAATTTAACAGAGTAGTTTCAAACATGAACTTTAAAGAGATAATCAAACTCATGTCATATAAGAGTAGAGTTGTTTTGGTAGATCCAAAGTTTACTACTCAGACCTGCTCCAGATGTGGTGGTAGAATGAAGCACCGAAAGGGGCAGGTCTTAAAGTGCGAAAAATGTGGATTAGTTATTAACAGGCAATTAAATGCTGCAATTAACTTGTATCTAAAGATGTGGGGTTTTCCTCCTTCGATGAAGACCTGGAAGGAGACAATCCTTCCAGTTCTGAGAAGGAGGGAGGTTACCCTGAATGGAGGCGAGACCGATGATATACTCCCGATGAACTCTGAGGGAGTTGAGGTTGATGTGCCTCAAGGTCCATGTGTATCCATAAGGGTACACATGGGCTGAACCTCTTGAATTTAGTTTCTTACTGCTTTGCAGACTTCTTCTCTAGCAGCTTTATATACTTATACAGACCTATGGAGTCAAAGCTACTTATGCTTCTCTTGTCGATTAAGATGTCATCCATTGTAATGGAGACGAAACCGTATGTTTCAAAAAGAGTATCTTCGTCTATTGCTAAGATCTGGTCATTGTAAATAGAGCAAAGAAATCTTACAAAGATGTCATCTTCTTCACTACCATTATAGGAACATCCAAAGATTAAGTCTGCTTCATCTCTAAATTTTCTAAGCAAAGTTTCAAGTTGTCTAGACAGTTCTGAATTTGGAATCTTTGAGATCTGCTCTAAAGTATAGCCAAGAGTGTCTTCAATATAGTCTTGTGTATGTGGTACTACAGGTTCTCCTCCTAAACTATGCAAAGAGCTCCATGGATATCTTTCACTTTCAAGAACTTCTTCAATAGAAAGTATGTCAGCGTCTATTGGAAAGATCCAAACTTCCCAAGCAATTTCATTCTTAAGCTTCATTTCTAATAGAATTTTGAGAAGTTCAGTCGATGTTCCTTCATATTCTATGAGCTCAGATGCTGAATAGTCGTCAGTCAGTTCAGAAGATTTTGGATTCAAGATGATGTACTTTACTGTCTTCGACATCAATGAAGAGATATGCGTTGAGACTTAATAAATGTTGTTTCTTCTGATGCTAGATTTTGTAAATGCGTCTTTGTAATACTTCTCTGAAACTAATAAATCTCTGGAAAGAGGAAAAATAATATGACTGTTTGGTTTGATAGATATCATCTGTATTTCAGCGGAGATGCATATTGGTTCATAAAACAAAACAATTTCAGATATGCAACAATTAGTGCTACTCCTAACTATGGAATGATTCGAATAAGATTTTACAGAGAAAGAGTTCCAAACTCTTATGTCATCAGAGAAGGAAAATATGATTTTCGTATAAGTTGTACATTTCTTACAAGAAAGCTTCTAGATTTAGGTGCTGAAGTTGCAGACTATGAGATCTTGGAAGATCAAGATGCAATTCTCATTACTACTAATCTTGAAGAGCAAGAAGTAGAACTTTTACCTTTTAGAAGACGAAGAGAAATTGCTCGTAAAGAACTAATAAAAATACTTCCACCTCCATTTAAAGTAGCAAAGACTAGAGATGAATTGAAAGGAGTATACTTTGTAGGATCTATTGCAAAATGGATAAGAGATAATAACTTCAGATGCGTAGAAGTGTATGTAGATGATATAGTACAACCGACATATATGGAATTTAGATTCTACAGAAAAGCTGAATGTGAGCCAGATATGCAGAGGCTTGTATATTCCGGTTATGGTGGCATGCAGCCGATGATTAGCTCTACTGTACTTGCAAGATTAATAGAAGAGAACAAGTTAGTTCCAAAAGATTATGAGATTGTTGGAAATGTTCTTAGAGTTTGGTTAACAATCTTGTAGTGAAGTCGCTAAGAAAGCTTCACTCTTCAGAGCAGGAATTCCTTGCAGGGAGGATGTCAAGTTAGCTCCAAATGCAGTTCTTGAAGTAGCATGAGTTCTGCTCTTCTCTGAGAAATCTTGGAACAACTTTTTCATTGTTGATGTCAAATGATAATAAGTCGTCTCTGTCTATTGGAATTACAATTCTTGTCGTAAGAGCATTCAGAGAATATGGAAGTCTTGCTAGTCTTTGTCTAATTACATGCATGTCAACAGGATAGTTCTTTGCAATCTTCTCTGACTTTCTTCTGCTTGGATTGAATTTTCTATGATATCCTTCAATGAAGGGTAAAAGTTGCTTCAGACGTCATTGATTGTGAATAAGAGAATACAAGTTGTAGAAGGTGAGTGATCTAAGTAGATTCAACTACGCAGCTAAATGAATACTGTCAAGGCTTAATTTGAATTCTATAGGGATATGCTATGTAATATCCAGTGTTCCACTCTATCCAATGACCTGCTATTTCTGATAGCTCATCTTCTAACTGAATCATAAGTTCTTCTCTACACATTCTAGTGTCTTTACATATGACAAATACATCTATGTCACTCTCTTCTCTAAATATTCTTCCTATACTTGTAAGCTCATACCACAAACTTGGAGGAACTTCGACTTTCAGTAACTCTCTTGCAAATGAACCATATATGTAGGCTTCTTCAATTACATCGTACTTATCAACAACTGCTTTTATAGCTTCAACTATTCCGATATAGTCATATCTCTTTCTTTCTGCAAGTTTCGGTTTTAAGTATTTCCAATGGATTACTTCAATGACTGACATAATGAATCTTGTTTTGTACCTTATAAAAATTGGCTTCTTCGTCTTAGCAGATAAAATTATATTTGACCGTAGATGGCTAAGCATATATGAAAGGAGTAGCAATTTATATTGAGACAGATTCAATGTATGATACATATGGCTACTTGTCATTTGTTTTTGGAAGAAGAATTCCAGAAGTGCTAAGATTAGATGTAAGAACGTTTGAAGAGAAAACCTTTGATGATATTATTGCTGACTCTGTAACAACAACACTTAGGAAAGGTGGTCATAGAGGTGGCTATCACTACTTTGCATATGTTGAAGAAGAGCTTTTTGAAAATGTTTTACTTCCAATTTATTATGATTTAGGCAAGAGCAAATTTGCTGAATATATTGTCACAAAGATGTTGTATGATGTATATGAAAAATATTACCAGATGCTTGTTGTTATGTATTGTCTGGAACCACCAACGTTCATATTGCCAACAGAAGAAACTTTAGAAAGATGGAGATGGTTGGAAGAAAGTGAGTCGTGTTCATGGAAAGAAATGATAGAGACATATCAATTAAGACTTGACCTTGAGCACAGTGACGTCATTTGCTGTTTTACAATGTTCTTCAGCTATCTTGACTATAGAGTTGTCAAAGACAACATGTGGAGAAGATACGATGACTTCTGGATGTATGAAAGATACATCAAAGATTATGTTGGAAGATTCTATCTCTATGTTGACAGGACTGTAATATTACACAAAATCATTCCACCGTTTATCAAGGAATTGAAATTAGAAGATTTTCGTCTTAGAACTACAAGACAACTATGTAGATATGTACTAGAAGATCTAGTGTATAAGACTATCAGAGAGAGATATCCGCCATTGTAGAGGTGGTAAGATGACATGTCATCTAAAATTTGAAGAAGGCTTTGCAAGATATGCTTTTGAACTGTTTAAGATCTCTGTAGAAGAAAGAGCAGAAGTAGGGTGTCCGCTATACATTGAAAATGGACTTGTAACAATTAGAGAGCAATACGTTGTTGGAGACTTGTATCACATTCCGGTTGAAGATCTCTTCGATATAGTAATTGAAGAAAATAAGCTTTACAAGCTCTTTGGTTACATCCATACTCATGTAGCTAAAGACATACCTTTTCCAGGAGTAGACGATCTTGGAGTCGGTCTACTTGCTGGACTGACTCTTGGTCTTGATGAATTTTATTGTGCTACAGTTGTAGGAAAACTTCCAGATAAGTGTCTGACTCTAATTGTAGATTGCATAGAGACTGTAAAAAGCGTTTTTCCAATTCATGTAGAAAGAATAAAAAGCTTATTAGATAGCTTGTACAGTGCAGTAAGAAAGGACAGGGAAGTCTATGGAATAGAATATTCAAGATCAGACTTCTTCAGAGACCTCATTGTTCTTGGAACTATACAATCTGCATCTGCCGAGTATTCGGAGTACATTGAAGAATATTTCTATCAATTAGAGAAAGCTCTGCAGCATCTTGTCAAACTACTAGAAAGCTATATTGTTGAGAAAGTAGATAGATCAAAGCCATGGCTGAATCTTAGAGATTTTTACAAGAAAGACTGCATACTGATATATGTAAACGGAAAGACAGTAATATGTACAATGAAGGAATACGATCTGCGTTTTAGATAGAAAGAAAATTATATGTTTGCAAAGACAGCAATAATTTTGAGTGATGCCAAGAGTGGTAGACATAATAAGAAGAGTAACTAATGATATTACATCACATTTGAATTGCCATGGACGTATTACAATAAGATATAGGCCGTCAAAAATTATAGCAACATGCAAGTTTTACATTGACAAGAAAGAGTACGTCATAGTTGGAGATTTTGACAAGCTGATAGAAGCAGGTTCTGAATTTGAACATTTACTTGTATACTATTCTGCATTCTGTACTGCATGTATATGTGGAATGCTTCCAGTATATGCATTTGATGTTGCAGAAGAAGCATCAGGTCTTCTTACACATTCTACAAAGAGAGAAATAGAAGCTTCTGCTTTCAGGTTACTTCATCAAATATACGGAGAACCAAATGAAGATGAAGTAGTTGCATTGATTGTAGCACGATGGACAGACAATATTGACGAAATACCTTACTTCTATGAGGAGGTGATAACTGTTGAAGTATGAATTTGAATTTATTACTCATACAGTACCAAGAAACGCAGCAGAGTTTGTATACAGAGAAAGAAGACTTGTTCCAAGACCTTTTGCTGAAGAAGAGTATCACTTGGTATGTTTATCTTTAGACGGAGGATATCTATATTCAGATCTTTCAGGTGCATTTGCATTGAAGTTTGATCCCGAAATTACTGTGAAGTATAACATTGAACCTGTATTCTATATTTACCAGGCAGACTATCACATATACAGAGATGGAATATGGTTTGGAGCATTCGATTGGGCAGAACAGACAGAGGTTGTGTCTAGAGTTCCTATTGATATAGCAGATGCAGACGAAGTCTTGATACCTGATTTCTGGCGTTCTAGTGAAGAGAATATATACGGAGTAGAGCTGGCAAGAGAATATGGCTTAAGTCTTAAAAGAAGAATCAGAATGAAACCATTGATCAAGAAGTTGCTACTTACTCACATAGAGATACAAATTAGAGGGCTTCAATTTGCTTCTCCACCAAGAATACCAGAGCACATAGTGAGAACAATAACAGGATATAATTTGCTAGTAGCAGAGTACTTTGGATATGACTATGACGAAGTCATGGAAATTGCTGAATATGTTGAATATGATCCAATCTTTTCAAAGTTTTGGAAGAGAAATAGACATAAAATATCAAGTTGGAGAGAGCTTTTGAAACTATGATGTTCATAATAGTTGAGAATTATTTTCTTAGCATCTTCTCTAACTCTTTAGCCTCTGAAGTTGTAACTTCTACTCACTTGAAGTACTTTAGACAAGTCTTGGACTCTTGATTCTAAATAGCAGAGGAACTGCACACAAAACTTGTTCATCCATCTTACAGATGCTCTTCAAAATTCTTTAGCAGGCAATTTAATGTTTCCAATATTGTTTTGATCCTATCAAGTTTCCATAGTATTTCTTTTATGCATTCGTCAATTATCCAGAAAGAATCATTGGAATGCATACTGACAAGATGCATATCAACAGAGTCAGAAATCTTCTCAACTGCAGATCGAAGAATATTTAGCTTGTCTGCAAGCTTCTTAATTTGATCTTCTAGACTTTCAATCTCATTGTCAATCTGCTTCTTCAAATTCCAAATCTCTTTCATCGTCTCACATCCTATCTTTCTTATTCAAGAAGCTTTCTTATGCTTTCCAATCTCTTCTTGGCAATACCAGATCTTGCCATTTCAAAGTATCTTAAACATCTTTTTGGTGTTGCATGTCCGCTGAGGAGAAGAAGATCTTCAAAACTTGCACCAGATTCTGCAAGCAGAGTAAGACGTGTATGTCTGCTGAAGTCATGGAATCTTACTCTTTTTCCAAGAACTTGCTCTGTAAAGTCTCCAAACCATTTTGACCATTCACCGTCCAACCATCTTCTTCTGGTAACACCATATTTGTTTTTCTTCTTCAAACTCTTTTGGAAAACATAGAAGTCTTTCCACTTCTTGTTATGAGACTCTTCTTCGATTAGCTCTTCGATCAGATTCCAAGTCTTTGGAGAGATTGCAGGAAGCATATCTCCAACTACTGGGACTCTCTTTATTTTTATACGATCTGCTGACTTTAGCTTCATTTTCATTACTGGAGCAAGCAATTGATTGTTTTCAAAATCAAAGTTAGATACTCTTAGTATTACAAGTTCAGAAGAACGTAAACAAGCCTCATATCCAAGTCTAATCATACACTGCTCTGTAAGAGGTAAGTTTTCTGCTGCTTTGTATATTCTGTTCACTTCCTCTTGAGTAAGAATAGTTGGAACAAACTCAGACGGTTTCTTAGGATAGAATATTGACTTGATAGTCATAGACTTCTTTAGCACCTTGTTAAGAAACATTAGGATACCTGATGCCAAGATCGTAAGATAACTTGAAGAGTACTTATAGTCTTCATCCTTGTTCTTGATAGACAGATTCTTTGGTCTTGTATCCTTAAGAAATTGATCTATGTAGCTATACAGAAGCTCTGGAGGTACAGTGTAGTCTATCTTTATTCCATGTTCTTCGCACCATCTTAGAAATTCTGACACAGCTCTCTTGTAATGACTCTTAGTTCCTTTCTTAACTTCATATTCTATGATCTCCAAGAATCTGCTATACAATTC
>Ga0190314_1000244_pt1 | contig 20765 bp, 22 predicted proteins | sample 4870071112_MG_FD_165055 | JGI IMG/M metagenome (GOLD analysis project Ga0190314, IMG submission 165055) | Hydrothermal vent sediment bacterial communities from Southern Trench, Guaymas Basin, Mexico - 4870-07-11-12_MG | ecosystem: Environmental > Aquatic > Marine > Hydrothermal vents > Sediment ...
GTATATGATATATATGTAGGTGTTTATATATGGTACGTCAGAGGACAACATTCCAAGGAATATACTATAATGTGTTTGGTTCATCTGCTGAATACGAGTTAATGAAGATACTGTGGGGTTACGGGTTTGCTGTCGCTAAGTGTATTGACACAGTAGAGTTTCCAGCACCAGATGTACTAGCAATAAAGGGTAACATAAAGATAGCATTTGAGGTAAAGAGGACGTCAAATATCGAGAATGGTGTAAGAGTAAGATTATCACAACTCTATAGGTTATTAAAGTTTAGTGAACTAGCCGGAGCAATAGCATATGTTGCTGTAAACGTAGTAAACAAAAACAATGTTAGTAAGTGGTTCGTTATACCAGTTGAAGCTCTAACACACAAGATTAGATTTGAAGCAAAGTCAAATAAAACAATAACAATAACAAAAAATAGGCTATCTAAGTATGGATTTGAGTTAAAGAAGCTGTTAGAAGCAATAGGCGAGGTGATGATGTATGGGTAGACTAGAAATAAGGGTTATGCTTAAAGAAGCAATAGAGTTCTTGAAAACCGTGGAGTCATGCTTCTTTGTTGATGCAGAAATAGTTGAGGTAAACAAGGAGGAATACCTAGTATTTGCAGTTAGGGCTAGACAGCCACTAGATGAAGAAGAGTGGAATAAGTTGTTATTAACAATAGAGCACTTTGCTACCCGTGAATCAAAGGTTATTGAGGTGGAAGAGCTATGTCTTTAATCTATGCCGACTCAGAGGTTAGATCGTATTTACTCCACGTATTATTGGAGAAACCTAGGGTAGCTGTAGCAGTAGCTAGAATTCTAACAAATCCTCTAGCACTAGATGAAGAGAATAGAAGCGATATAGGAAACTACACTATACTTATGGCTGGAGTCATAAGGCTTGAGAAGAACAAGCGTATAGCACAACAATTACTAGAAATACTTAGGAGAGATAAAGTGGTGAAAGGTCTTGAGAAGAGAGGATATGCAGTGGTTATTGAGTAAACTAAGTAAAGAGACACAAATAGCTAGGGAGCATCTTAGAGAAGTAGAAGATGAAATAAGTAAAATAGAGGAGAAAGTATACATGTTTGCTCGTGCTGGTAAAGCTGGACTACAGCTTGCTCAACCAGTGAAAAGGGACTTGGAAAGAATACTTGCCATATTGATGCATGTATTGGAGGAGCCTCCTTCTCCCGGTGTTCGTGTTAGAGCAAAGCTTATTCATGATAGGATAATTAAGTTACTGGGGGCTCTAGGTGCATTTAAGAAACCCAAGAGCAAGAGAAATAGAGAAGCACATAGAGTTATTAGAGAAGCAAATAGAATGTTCAAGAGACTACAAGAGTTTAGTGAATTCATACGAGAATTTGAAGAAGATGTTTTTGAGCTCAACAGATATACCGGTAGAGGAGCGAAAAATATTAGCCGAAAGGCTTTTCAATCTGGGGGTAAAGGTATATTCAGCGGGGAAAAAGAATATGAGTATGAACAACAGAGGTTCAAGACCCCCAGTTATACCTACTCAAGTGCCAAGTCAGCCTCAAAGACCAGTAGGAGGAGGAGCGGGAGCTCCAGCAACTCCAGAAGAACAAATGGCTCTAGTGACTGGAGTGTTCTTCCAAATGGCTCAAAATATTATGGAAATAAAAGACAAAGTAGCAAGAATGGAAAGAGATATATTGAATCTGAGGGAGAGGCTAATTGAGCTACAATCTAAGATCTCTGAGCTTCGCATACAGCTATCCGAGAACACGTCAAGTATTGAGAAGGAGCTATCAGAAATCAAGCAAAGACTATCAAAGATTAATTCAAGCCTTAAGAACATGCAGAAACAAGGATCTGAGTAACCTATCTGTTTTTTCTTCACAAAATATTGATTATGAGCTTTTACTTAGACTAAATGTTGAGAGAAATATCGGTCAGCTAGTTTCTCAGTATGGTTATAGTGAGGAAGACATTGGTGTACTGCTAAGCCTCATTATTGGAGCACTTATCTTGACTGCATCTACGGTAATGTTGCCTACAGCTATTGATCCACGTACTAGAAATAAGTTCCTATTCCTTGTAATGAATTTCCCAAGAATTGCTGATAAGTGGAGTGCTATAGCTGACTGGCTTGCAGATGCATTTAGATGGAGCTTCCCAATGGTGTCATACGCAGCAGAGTACTTCGCCTACCATGTACTTCCAGCCGCTGGTAAAAGATACGTTTCAAGAGAGGATGTAAATACGTGGATTATCTTCTTCAGCGTACTAATGATGGCTGCAATGATGACAACAAGAATATGGACTCGTGGAATAGAGAGAGTTATAGATAAGGTCTTAACTAGATTTAGCACATCATTTAGGTTTGTTACACCAATTGCTACTAGATTTCCAAGATTATATGAAGCTATTAGAGCCGTTAGCTTCCAGTGGTTTGCATTCGCAGCAACAGTAACATCAATAGCAGTAGTGTTTCTTGCTGTATATGGTTTTAGTTTTGATAAATTTGTGTTCTTTATGAGACAAATAGGTATACCGCTACTCATAAACTTCGCTATATTCTGGGCTTTTGAAATAGGTTCAGAACTACTAATTGTTAATGCATATAAATACATAGGTAGATTCTTTGGGTACATTAGAGGAAGAATAGGCGAAACAATTGCAGAATTACCTAGAAAAATGACAATGAGGCTTGCTCTAAGATCCATGATGCATAGACCAGAAGAATTATTGGATATATTGAGAGAAGTAGCTACCGTCATTATAAGATCAATTGTATACTTTGCAAGAACTGTTAGGTCAGCATTCGTTACGGTAAAAAATACTCTAGCGAGAAGACTTATGCTTCACAAGGTATTCAATGGTGTTAGATCTTTCTTTAGGATAATGTCTGAGGTAATGTATTATTGGTTCTATGTCAAGATATCCATACCTATGCAAACGATGTTTAATATCCGTGTACCCGGGATATGGGACTTACTATTTGTAGGAGGATGGATAAGAGTACCAATATATCCAGTATTCTACCTTGTACCAAGAATACCGTTCTCAGTTCTTGCAATACCATTTATAAAGTCGGAAAGATTTGTTGGAGAAGCAATTGTTGCAACCAATGAGAGAGATATAGCTACGGCAGTGTATGAAGTTCTTTCAAGACACCCAGAAATACTAAGATCACTTATAGGTAGATGTGCTAGAGTAGTTTCAAGAAATGTTATCGTCACCCCAATTGATGTTATAGGTGACAAAGCATTATTGTTCCGTATACAAGCTACAGTTAGTACTGCTTCAAGAGTAGATGATAGATTAATTGAATCAATTTTACATGAATTTCTAGTAATTGGTCAAATTACTGATAGAGAATTTGAGTTACTTAAACACCTTACTGGTATTATAGGTAGATTGAACATAGAAGGCTACGTTGCCGTAGTAGTTCATGGGCTTAATGAGATACCATTCATAAGAACTACTATGGGTAGAATACTTGAGCCCGCAACTGAAATATTTGATGCACTTGACTCTGTTGCACTAAGTGAACATATTAATAGGTTTATAAGTAGATACATAGAAAAGGGAATATTTGGAGGATTTGATGTTGCATATGTAACCATTAAGAATTATCATGAAGTTATAAAGAATTTTCCAGAGTTCTCCAGAATACTTCGCTCTATGTTCTTGACTAGTAAGTATAAGACGTTTGCTGTTACCCCAATATATTACTGGATTGCTACTAAGGCTCCCCAGAATCCTCAAGTAGCTGATGTTGCTTTAAGGTTTGCTAATGAGGCTCTTGATTTAATGCTTTCACCTAGGATTAATACTTATGTTGAAGTTACTACTGGTGTAGCTAAGTATCTCTCCAAGCTCTTTGGAACAAAAATATACAAGTTGTTTAAACCAGTTGCTAGAATCATAAGAAAAGCCACTTCAAGACTAAGTGCATACTCTGTATATTCATACTATAGAAGGGTATTTGAACACATTGCTGAAGCAACACTACTTGAGGGTAGACCAATAGTATATCTACATATTACTAGATCTGGTATATACCGTATTAATACTGCTATAAAGAGAGAACTAGATTATGTTACATACATCAATGTTATGCCGGGTGTTAATGCCATATTGCTGAATAACTCAAGTGGAGGTATTGAGAGAGGTGTAGTTATAAATATCTCTGGTACGTCACTTAATCCTTCAAGACTCATAGTATTTGACATACCACCTCCAGAGTACTATACTGCAATCATGCGTGCTATAAGAGCAAGAGACCTAATATTTTTGAAGGAAATAGAAAAAATAGGCATACCAATATACTATGTTATTCCCTCTAGCGTTGATGCAAGAATTGACTTTAGATTCCTAAGACCATCAGTAGTGTATCTATTTCCTCCCGGAGGAGCTGGTCCAAGGTCAGCAAGAGCACTACTCTATGTACCAGTATTCTGGAAGGGCAATATAGCGTTTAACCCATTTGGAGCAGAACTTGGAAGATTATATGGCATTATTCGTGAAATAAGTGAGGTAACTGGTTTACCAGCAAATAGGCTTTATCAGAACCTATTGTGGTATCTTAAAAGACGAGATATAAGTATTGGTTACTGGATTTATGATATAACATTTACTAGACTTGAGCTAATACCATATACTGGTACATATGTTGATGTATTCAAAGATGAAATTTCTACACTAAGTCTAGATAAGAGATTATTTGGAATAACTATTGTTCCATATGAATCACTAGTAGATTATCTAGAACTAATTGAAAGAATACAAAAGCCAGTAGCTGATGAAGTAAAGAAAACTACGATGTTTATCAATGCTCCAGACTTTAAGATAACAGTTGATAAAATTTCCGAGATTCTTAGAAAGAAAATTATTTTGCCATCGGTTTCATATATATTTGTAATTAATAAGAAGATTCTTCCAATTATTGAGGATCCTACTATGCTTCGTATTGCACATGAACTATTTGGTAGACCCCTTCCCTCTGGAGGTTTACCAGTTATGACTGTTGCAGTAAACTTTGCAAGAGAATATAGCAACGTTGTACCAATGAGGCTTAGAGAGTCAATCAGAAGATACATATATGACAGAATGAGGGAGCTATCATTATTTAGAGATTTAGCGATAGCTTCTTGGCTTGAAACTATGCCTAGTATTGAACAGTTAGCTGAGCACTTTATAGCTCTTCTAGGAACGCCATATAGATATGTTAATATGTTCACAAATCTACCTAAGCCGGAGGAGCGTAGATGGATTTGGGAGATGAGAACCTATCCAGCATGGGTACCGGGTACGCCATATGCTATAGGTTATTCTGAGGGCTACTCATATATTGTTCACCCTATTCATATATTAATTGACTCATATAATTATACTAAGATTATGCAGAGAGAGTGGATTCATAGGTATGCATCTCCAAGTGTTGCAGAGGACTCTACTTTAAGGTATGTTAGAACTCCTAGACCGCTACAAGAGCTAATTCATGTTAAGCACATGGAGTGGAACTACACTTATACTCCAGAGACAGCTATAACGCCTAGGTTTGTTCCAGCAACTGTTCTTAGAACTCTTGTTTCAGCCTATACCGAGCCACTAATTGATAGAGAAGTGCCGTTCACCATACCATTACCCAATAGAGGTGTTAGCTTAGAAGCAGCAATACAAAACTATACTACACTTTATGACCAGTATAGTGATGAAAGAGACTCTAAGGCTCATGCTGTTTATGCGGCTAGCCTAACTCCTAGAGTAATGTATGCTTATGCGGCTATGGCAGCTCAGTTTGCATATACTGCTCCAGCATATACTGGTGCTAGTGCATGGGTACCGGTAGTTCCAGCTATAGTTACTGGTGTTACAACAGTAATAGGTAGTAGAGAAGTAAATGTACCAGTAGATAAGACCGAAACTGTTGCTACTTCAGCTTCTTCTCAGCCTCCACCAAGTCCTCCAAATCTGTTTAAGTTCTTTGCTGGAGCAGCTAGAAGACTTCTAAAGCAATATATATTTGGTGTAGGTAAGAGGTTTGATGATAGACTTGGAAAACTACTAGAGATTCTATGCTTCCTAATTACCGGTAGGTTTACTTATTCATCGCTTGAGCTCGGTAGAGAAAGCATATGTGATGCACTAGTAGAGCACCTTAGGAGACGTATTAGGCTACCTATGCTGTTCTGGGATGGTACATGGATGCTCGTACACTATGCTACAGATTGGGTTACACTTCCATACCTATGGAACGTAGTGGTAGAGCACTGGAGTAGATGGCTAGGAGGAAGAAAGGTAACAGAAAACGTAATTGAATTAATAACTCCTAGACTAGGAGTAAAGGTATCCATGTCTAGAGACGACCTTAAAGAACTATTAGATTCACTTGTAGAAGCTGGTATAATGGAGAAAAAAGTTGAGGAGGGAACAGAATACTATAGATATAGGATGAAGAGAGGCTAGAAAACATGAGTGGATATATTCCAGCTCCCGGTCCTACTCCAGCAGAGGGTATTAGCGATTTACCAGCTTATCGTACATTTATTGGTAGGATTGCTAGATATGTATCTCCACTAATATTCTTCTTCCGTATTGGTGCTGTAAGCGAGCTTGGTGCAAGAGAGTTCGTGGCAAGGTATAGAAAGTACTACTTCTCACTACTGACAAGGCTAATGCTAACTAAGTGGTTGCCATTTCAAGCTGGAGACAAGTATGCTGAGAACTGGAGCGATAATGAAGAAATTGAGCTTCCAGTAGATGGAAGAACAATGAAGTACTATCTTAGGAAAGGATACGTGAAGTTGAAGAAACCTAGTGGTGAGGAAGTATATACTCAAGCAGTATGGATAGAACCATACTATAACCGTGACCGCCTTGAAGCTTTCTCAGTATGTCTTGATGAATCATGGGCTCCTAGAATAACTGAGGGTTCACCATATGTTTGGAGGAGAACTGGTACTGAAACGCATGCCGAGTACGGTGAGGTACACATAGTTGAGCCAATGTATGAGATAAGCAGATTCATGACTAAGGGTGAAATGGACTTATCATACTATGCTGTATATAAGGCTGAGTACCATCCATATGTTGAGCAAGTATACAAGGACTTAGATAGGAGGATACTAGTTGATGATGCACAAGCAGAGGCTTACTATAAGGCTGGTATTCTTCCAGAATCAGACTATGTTATTATGAGCGGATTTGATCCTAGAACTGGTTTCTGGATGACACCTACAGAGAGGTTCAATAGGTTATTCAATATTGCTCAGAACTATATCTGGAAAGAAGATAGCGGTATGTGGCTTGTAGTTAGGCTTTGGTTCCAGAATGCTAGGGACTCACTTACAGATTACTTTGAGCAAGTATTAGAAGATCCCACTCAAGCACCAAGATATGCTAGTGCTACTGCTAGGCAAATATATAGGCTAATTAAGTTCCAGACGTGGGTAGACCGTAGCTTTGAAGGACCAAGCGGCTGGTTTAATAGATGGTTCTTTGAAATGACACGATACTTGCACTGGTATGAGCCATTAGCATTCATTAATGTTGGAGCTATGTGGATGGAGAGGAAATGGAGCCTAGTAAACGAGATACCAACCCTTAAGGAGCTACTTGGCTTAACTGATGAATACTTCTATAATCCGGAGGAGACTTCCGGGTTAAATGAGGTAGGTGTTACTGTTGTTGAAGGACACCTTATGCCAGCTCTACCAGAGAGAATAACTAGAGAGACAGTAACAGTGTACTATCCATTAAAGGACGAGTACGGTAATAGGATTATTCTTGAGGAGGGACAATCATACACAATAGAACTTGAGGGACAACAGTGTACAGCTATATATCATTATGGTAAAATATGGTATCTTCCAGTAGGTATGGATAGACCAAGGGAGGTAGAGATAGGATATTTTGAAGTTCCAGAACCAAACCCATACAATAAGACAGTATATATTGTTGAAGGATTTGTCTGTGAGGAAAAAGATGTTGAATCTCCGGGTCCACTAGGAACATCTAAGACTGTTAAAGCATTTGTACCCATGACTGATGAGGAGGGAAAGCCCATTTATGCTGGATATATTCCACTTGAGTGGATTCTAACCGAAGCTTCCTATAAGAAGTGGATTGACCCTACAACTGGAGAGCCAATTAAGGTTAGCGACTATGTTAATCAATGGCTTGAGCCTCCCAAGGCTCCAGAATGGGTTAAGGTAGTAAACATTACTGGTACACTAGAGCTATATGATGGAAGAGAGGTAGCGTTTAGCGGTATAGCACTAGAGCTTCCACGTTCAGATGAAACATTTGTCGAAAGACATGCATACATAACCTATACTGACCCAGATACTGGTAAAGTTGAGGCTAAGATATTCTTCTATAACTCTGATGAGGATAAGTGGATTGATACTGGTAGGGTTGCTCCACTCAAGATTATTGATGACTACTTATACTACTTGATACCAGAGGGTACGAGGGTCTACTATCTTGCTAAGAAGGTTATTAATGACATGTATATGTGGAATCAAGGAATGCTTCTTAGATGGCATATCTTTAACTTCCTACACTTTATCTACGCTTTATTCATGATTATATGTCATGGTGATGCTAGAGAGCTCCTAACTCTTCTCATAATGGTTTATGCTGGTAGTAGTGCTGATGATTTAAACAGAATATTTGGAACGAGATTTTCAGAATTAGAGTGGCAACAAGTAGGACAGCTCCTAGACGTTGCTTCAGACCTTATTGAATGGGCTGCTAGAATACTAATGAGGTGGAGAAGAATAAGAGTTATGAGAGGATTAATGGAGAGAAGAAAACAAACACTAGAAAGACTTGCTAGGCAATTATCTCGTTTAAGAGCCGAAGAATTTGCTTATCTAAGATACCCGAATCTAGCTTTAGGAGCTAGAATTGCCTCAAGATACGCAGAGATAATGGCAACTATACGTGAGGAACTTGAGTGGCTAGCTATACGTGATCCTACTAGATATAGATTTCCATTCGCATTAACGGCTATTCAAGTGGGTGTATGGCAGTTATTTAACCTTGCTTCTGCTGTTCAAGTCATTGAGAAAGCTAGACAACAAGAACTTGATCAATTACTAGAGGAGAAAGGCTGGCTTACTGCTTATGAGCACTGGCTGTACTTACAGCACAGTGAGGCTAGAGAGAAGTGGAAGGGAATATTCTCTTGGCTTTCCACGCTATTCTCATGGATGTTCTATATAGTTATATGGGCTTTCCCAATAATATTAGCAATTGGTTTAGGCTACTTAATTTGGAGCTGGACAAGAAGAGCATTTAGGCTTTCCTCAACTGCACTGCAATATATTCGTTCAAGAAGATTTAGGTTAATTAAAGGTTGATAGCATGTCATATAAACCTCCAAAGACTATTAGAAGGCTTGCACCATGGAAGTTCCATAGCATTGTTAGACTATTTGGTAGTAGTACAACTCTTTGGTTTCAAATGATGCTTACTCATGAAATGCCTCAGCACACTATACATGCACTAGATAAGATACCGGAGTACGCTTGGTTGCTCTTTAGAAACCCCGTAGCTAATGACTTAAATAATCAACCAGCTAGAGTAGATGTTGAAGATAAAGTTGAAAACTATAGTATTAGTGTGGAGGATAAGAACCCGTACTATGAGCCTCCAGTTGTAGGTCACTTTCTACCATTAGCTGATGAAACTGCTGCTGAGTTTATCAAAGACTTTATTGAGCCTAGTAGTAGTGATGTAGCTACAGCAGTAAACGAGTCTGCTAAAGAAGGCTTACCTAAGGATTCAGACTTACTTGATATGTACTCATATGAGACGGCTATATATAAGTCGCTTTTTACTGGAGAGATACCTAAGCAACTAAATGCTATGTCTGCTGTTAGTGTCTTGGAGCAAAAGATTGTTAGTGAGAGATATCTTAGAGCTCCTAGTGCTGAATGGGTGCTAGATGAATCAGACCTTAATGCCTACATAACTGGTGTAAATAATGCTATAAATGATATGTCTAGTACTGTGGAGTCAATGACTAATTCATGGATGACTGAGGAGAAGAAGTATCGTAGAACTCTTGATGCAATAATGGATTCAATTAGTGTATTGGAGTCTAAGCCTACTCAGCTAGCTAGTACTACAGTTCTATACCCATCTGACATAACGAGCGACTATGTAGGTAAGTCAGTTGTTGTAGCTGGATACGTGGGTGACAATGTAGGTTTGGTCACGGTAGGTGGACAGACATCATATATAGCTTTTGAGCTAACAGATAATGTTGCTACAATAGAGGTTTGGCTAACACATGCTACACTAATATCTAGTGCTCAGCTATACAAGGGTAGAAAAGTATTAGTGTGTGGAGAAGTAAGTGACGATCCATATCTACATATTGTGGTTGAATCAAAAGATGCTATTTCACTTCTCGATTAAGCTATTACTACTGGAATCTTGTGTTCAAGATTTATTTCATACTCTTTTCCAGTTTCTAGGTCTACTGCCTTCTTTACTAGGAGTTTGAAGTATGCTTCACCAGTATATATTGGTGTTACGTATAGTTTTGCTGGTAGCCTTACTTCTCCATAATCATAGAGTATTTCTTCTATATTATTCTCAGTTCTAGCTAGTTTTACATCAGCTATGTAGTAGAATGAGCCAAAATGAGGTACTATGGTTATATAGACTTCGACTGGAGGTTTAATGACCTTGGGATAGCAGTCAATTACAATTGGTATTGGATTCTTTGCTGGAATACCCTCAATTACTACTGTGTATGTTAATAGATTTGTTTTGGCTACGTATTCTAATGCGTAGGGAACCATATATGTAAATATGTGTTTAGCTGTTTCTGCAATAGTTGATGCTAGTACTACTCCACCTATATATGTTACTTGACGATATATAGCTGACCATGATACTGTATGTGAGTAAACTACTTCAGCTATCCGTATAAATATTTCTGGAGCAGTTACCACTGATACGCTATGTGCTATAGCTGGTATTATGAAGAATAGTTCATGAAGGACTGCTTCTGCAACTGAGCATGCTTCAACTGGTGTGAATACAGAAATTATTGGTGTATGCCTTACAGCTTCTGCAATACTAGAACACCTTGCTAATGCCGATATGATGAATGTTATTGTGTGGTATGTGGACTCAGAGACAGTATGTGAAAACACATATGGTGCAAACTTAACATTTACTATGTGGTATGCAGTTTCAGCGATATTGTATAGTATTTCTTCTACATATATACTTGTTGTTACTATGTGTCTAGCTATCTCAGCTATACTGTGAGAGAATATATATGGTGCAATTCTAGCTATTATTGTGTGATACGCTGTTTCAGCAATACTATGGGCTAGTATCGTTATTGCTATTTTAATATTAACAATATGTTGTACTGCTTCAGCAACACTATATGAGAATATATATGGTACGATCTTTACATTAACTATATGACTTATTGCCTCTGCTATGGATGAGCAAAGCCATGAAATATAAATGCTTGACACTAATGTATGGCGAGCAGTTTCAGCAATACTATTTAGAGTTCTTGTTATAAACATACTTATAGCTGTTGTATGATATGCAGATTCAGCAATAGCATATGAAAATATGTAAGGAGCAATTCTAAAGATTAGTGTATGATATGTTGCCTCAGCAATATTATATGCAAATATATATGGCACTATCTTAACGTATACATTATGATATGCAGATTCAGCAATACTATAATTATATTCTTCTACATATATGCTCGCTATAAGTGTGTGATATGCTGCTTCGGCAATATTGCTGAGAGTTGATATTATACATATGCTTGCTGTAAAGGTGTGTCGAACTACTTCCCCAATCGAGTAGGAGAATATGTAGGGAGCAATATGAGTAGTTATCGTGTGATATATCGTTTCGGCTACACTGTAGGAGAATATGTAGGGAGCAAGCTTTATGTTTAATGTATGGTATGTGCTTTCTGCAATTGAATAGCCATACTGTGCTACATATATGCTTAATATGGGTGTATGTCTAGCGGCTTCAGCTACAGAATGTAGAAGCTCTGAAACATATATGTTTATTATAGGTGTATGTCTAGCGGCTTCGGCAATAGAGTAAGCTTGAATATATACTCCTATTGAGATAGTTAATGTATGGTATGCCGCTTCAGCAATACTATAGCTATATCTTGTTCCTTCTCGTGGTCCAGAGGTTATTGTTTTGCTTTCTTCGCTGGGCTCGTAGAATCTTAGTGACAATCAATGCTACCTCAGCTCTATATCCATACTATCTTTGGATTCACATAGTATTTCAGTTTAACAGTACCAGTCTTAACGCCTTTTCCTTTTACTTTAAATACCATTTTTGCACAGTTGTCAAATAGTGTAAATTCTCCAGTTAAATCAACTTCTGGTGATGTAGGTGACGTATTTATGAGAAAGGTATAGGTTACTATTTCGGCATCAGATGCATCGTATTCTGTTACAATTAGTTTTAGTCCCTCATAACCGGTATCTGGGTCTACAAAGTATGTATGATCTCCTTGTAGGAATGTATGGTAGATTTTCATATCAACATCTCTTGAAGGATTAGTTGTTACTGTTCCTACTTCTTGTTCGAAGACTTCATCTTTTGCTACTTCTATTGTTACTTCTTTTTCTAGGTCTCCTCCAGTTATCTGGTTTATTGCTTTTTCTCCATCAAATCTTACACCGTAATGCTGTGTACCTCCAGAATCTTCTAGCCACATTTCAAGTACATTTTTTGCTCCACCCTCTGGCTGGGGATATTCAGATGATGTATCAGTACACTTTGCATCTACGCCCATCCATTCTATTACTAGGTATTGTCCCGCAGCAACAGTATCAATAGTAACCGCATCAGATAATGGTATAGATCCATACCAGCGAGATCTTGAGGCTACCGATCCATCAGAATTGTATATGGTATAATATATATCGAGCTCTGCTTCAGTTAAATTACCGAAAAATGAACTATGATTTGTCCCGGGACCAATTTTTAATGTTAGTGAGGTACCCGTGTCGTTCTTATACCATACTATTACAGCGTTTTTACATGTTGTCCCCTCAACATCTCCATCACAGTATGTTTTGGCGATATAGTGTTCATCAGACTTTACCCCTTTATAACCAACATTTTCGTAATCAGATCTAAATGTGAAGTTTGGTCTTGAGACATTGTATATGTAGTGTCCAAATGCTGTTTTTACTACTAGGTCTAGTCGCTCTAGGTAATTATAACCGGAGAGAGGCATTCTCTCACACTATTTTCATATTCTTATGGAGTCAATTTAAAGTTTGTTACTACTTGTAGTGTCGTTGATACAGCTTCTTTTGGCTCAAACTCAATGGTATACCTCATGTATTTTGCATCTGAAGGCATATCGTAGAGTGATGTTTCTCCTTCATCTGTTGTTATTTCAACATTAATTGTAGTTATTGTGTTGTAGTTTTCATCTAGTATTTCGACTTTTACTAGTATTCCATCATAGTATGTTGTGTCAAGTTTATATCGGTAGCTTGTTACTGATGCACCAGCTAGTTTCTTCCAAGTTATTTTGAATGGTACTCTTCTTGTTAGGTTTATTGTTAGTGTTCCATAGGTTCTTGATACGTATTGTCCTACATCTGCTGTTAATGTTAATGTTACATCTACTGCTCCAGTAACATAGTTATGTAGTATTAGACCGTCTATCCTTATGTTGTATTCATTTCCAGCAGTATCGCTACATAGTATTTCTAGTGCGTCTTGTACGCTTGTCTCGCTTGCAGATGTTGTTGCACTTCTACCTTCTACTTCGAGATTCTCAATTAAAACATAGTCTTCACTTGAAGATGGAGTCCAAGAATAGCTAGCACTAGTACTAGTTGGTGTTATCTCTAGTGTTGTTCTCTCATTAGTTGCTGGTCTAAATAAGTGTAACCTACACCTCCAAGAATCAAGGTTTACTGAACCCCAATTGCTTCCAGTCTTAAATGTAATTGTATTTTGAACTCCCTCTGATAGTATTATTGTTTTCCCTATGCTGTCAGATACCGATGTCCTAACGTAATTTGCTACATGTACCCCGAGAGACATTAACCAGATTTCATGAAATGTTGTCATTTGCTATTACCTCTAACTATATGTATGTTCTGGTATTGTTATTATCTGTATCTTTGCTATTCCAGCTTGTAGTATCTTACAGCTAATAGTGTATGTTAATGTCGTTGTTCCTTTAGGAATAGTGAATGCACTTGATTCACCACTAGTATTAGTCATATCTAGCTGTATTATTGTTGCCCCAGTCTGATCTTTAACTATGAGTCTAACTCCGTTTCCAGTAGCATCTGGTAGCTGGAACATATTTGGTGAACCCTCAGTATAAGTATACTGTATTGTTGCTGTTATGCTTTTTGATGGTAAGTCAAATGTTACTGTAGCTATATCCTCTGTTATGCTATCACCTACACTACCAGAGAGAGATATTGTCTTTGATATATCTCCACTTGCAACATTGTGTGATACTCTTCCATCTATCCTTACCTCTGCTTGAGTTTCACCACCACTAATAACTTCTATGTGTAGTATGTCTTCTGTATCAGTATCAGATACTGGTACTAATTGCTGTGTAGTAGTTATAGCTGACTTAGCTTTTATCACAATTTTATCAATAGTAAATGAACTATATTGTGGAAGAAACGACTTAGAAGCAGAGGTATCTGGATAACTAAATGATACCGAATATGTTATTCTTTCTCCATCTGGATTAATGAACGTAAAGTATAGTGTTATAGTCCATTCAGTTATATTTATGTTAGCAAAATTTGAGCCAGTTCTAAATATTATTTCGTTTGTCTCTCCAGCTTTGCATGAAAGAGATGTGCCTATCTCTATCTCGGTTTCCCTCTCTACACCATATTGATAGAAGCCTAGACCTAGCTTCCATATTTCCAATTCCTATACCCCGTGTATAAGTGAGAAAAAGAGTATAATGTTTTTTATCCTATCATGGGCATAGTATCTAGTACATGGAATGGTATTACTACTAATTCTCCTTCTTCTTGTTTTTCCATTTCTCTTAGATAGTGTTCGCACTCTATTGCTAGCTTGTATAGGTCTCTTATTGTCTTGTGTAGTTCTGCTATGTATTTTACTATTTCTTCTGCTTCCTTCTCCATATTGTGTTGTATTAGTGTTTCTAGTACTTTTCTTATCTTCTCTGGAATAGGTTTTACTTTATACTTATTTAGTAAAAATTTACTCTATTCACCTCTCTTCTCCCCCGCTTAGAGTATCAAGTGGTACGAATACATAGTATGGTTTTTCTTTATAGTCTCGTGGAAATGCATAGAAACATATGCCTACACGAGGCAATCCATTCAGTATTATTGAGTCCATGTATATGTTGCTGATATATTTTATATTGTCTTTTAGCCATTTTAGTAAACCATTAATTTTCTTGAATGCTACTCTTTTTGTTTCTCCTAGTGGTACTAGTCCTTCATATACAGTTACATGTGAAGCCATTTCTCTTTCCAGCTTAGAAATCATAACTAGTACTTCCTTATAGCATTCTTCACATAATTTTACACCTAGAATGCTTTTGGCTTTTTCTGGCTTTAATTCTTTGCCACATAGATAGCATTGATTTACCATATGTTTTCCACCTATTTCTTTTTCTTTTTCATTACCGTATAAAAATATTATTGAACATTAATAATAGTTTCTTCATGTTTTCACTCATTTCTTTTTCAACTTTAACGTTATTTAGGTATTCTTCAGCTAAAGAGAGAAGTATGAATATTAATGTTGTATCACTTATAGTTGTTTTTCTCCAAGTTTTTGATTTAAGATAAATAGAGTATAGTTTAGCATATATTTGTTCTCCAATATGTGCTCTCAGTTCATTTAATAGTCTAGGTATTGAGAGAGTCTCATATTTCTGATATACTAGTGTATATATTGCTAAGAGTAGTTTAACAGCTATATACCAATAATGGCTTCTTAAGGCGATGCTTCTATTTTTGATATATGTTTTTATTTCTTTTTTTGCAGCACCTATTAGGTCTGATGCTATTTTTCGAGGATTGAAGTCCTTTGATAGTGTTCTCCTTATCTTATAGATTATGTCTACGTATTCGTCTCTAACATATACTATTCTAGTTGATAGTATTATGTTGAAATATGATGAAACATGATTTAGTATGCCTCTAGTAAATTGTATAGCTTTATGCATCTTGTAGTCGAAGCATAGGTTCTTGTACTTGTAGTTTCCATAACCAGTAGAGTTGAATGAAATGAGAAATATGTCTATGTCTGACTCTTCTACTGCATAACCCCATACATGCGAGCCAAGAATAGAGGCAAAAATAATGGTTGTATTATATTTTTTCTCTAAGTATTCTATTAAGTCTAGTATAGCTGGTGAATTTGGGTAAAGCAATACTATATTTTTGCCTCTTTGTGAACTATTTTTGCTTCTAGCTCCTTAACCACTCTTGGTGTTAGTATTCCATTCTTTATGTCTTCTAGTAGTGCTTCAAACCATGAGCCTATTACTTGGTTTAGTAGTTTTCTTCCACCACATACTAGCACTATTGCTTCTTTGTTTGTTTTTGGATCTCTTATAATGTATGCTGCTATGCCTCTTTCTACATTTACCACATAATCTCTTAGAATCTGCATATACGTTTCATCTGGTAGATCTGCTCTTTCTCCAGCTTCTGTCGCTCCTACTACGTAGTATAGTACATCATAGTACTCGTAGTCTGTTCCGGGTTTTCCAGTAATGTATGCTGAGGTGCTAAAGTATCCTTTCTCTAGTATTTTATTATATGTTTCTAGTAGTTTCTTTACCTCTGGTTTTACTTCCCTTTTTACCTCTTTTTTACTGCTAGATTCTTGTTGGGACATCTATTTCGCCTCTTCTATATTTTCTTATTTCTTCCTCTATTTTTTCTGCTATTTTCCATACTAGGTTATGTTCATCTTCGGTTACTTTTTCTGGGTCTTTGTCAAATGTTATTATTCCATTGCAGTGTAGGGATATTCTTAGATCCTTTCTGTCCTTATGAACAAAGCCTATTGCAAATATCATTCTTCTCCTTTTACCATAGCTATATTCTGTGTGTATCATGTATAGTTTTCCGAATAGGAACTCGTGTCCTTTCTCAAGCGGAACTCGTGGTGGTAACACTAGTGCTTCTGCTGAACCTCTCATACTAGCACTCCAGATAAGAGCTGTTGTTGGACAAAAACCGTTTTGAAGCAATACTTTATATGCTGTTAGCATGTCCCCGGGAGTTAGCCATGTTTTTGGATTTTGTGGATCTAGTCCCTCGACTTCAAGACCTATTGCCTTCCTTGATTCTTTTTTGCTTTTGGTTTTAACGGTTTCAATGAGTTCTCTTTTCATTCTTGACATATATGTTAAAACTTTCTCAATCTTCATTTCTGACATTGCTATTCCCGATAGAATTTTATGAGAGAGTATATAAATACTTTATCGGGGTAAGCTTGTGAATAAAGCAGAAGAACTAAGGAACTTAATAGCAAGTAAAATAAATGATATGAATCCAGTTATTCCTCTCGTTCCAAAAGAACTAGCAATAATCTATGTACTGCTAGCTAATGGAAATAGAGGAATGTCGGTAAAAGAAATAGAGGAAGAAATATCAAGGATATTCAACATACCAAGACATAAGATGTTTTCTGTTAGACACAAATTGTATTCGCTAATGCAGAAGGGATGGCTACGAAGAGAAAGAAAAGGAAACCGCTCCATATATTATGTTAAGGAGTCAAAATTAAGTGTAGTAGATATATTACACTATCTCTTAGAAATAATTGAGCTTCGGAAGAAAAAGACCTAGAAAAAAAATATTTATTTTTATTTATTTTTTTGGTGTCTTGTGCTGATGTTATTGCTAGCGTTAGTAGAGTGTTATTGTGGTACCGGCTGCTAGTGACTCTGCTAGAGCTTCGTCTATCCAGCCTCTTACTGTGTTTAGTACGTCAGTCTTGTCGCTACCTATGATTACGAACTTGTCGTCATATACGAATACGAAGACTATGTCTCCGCCAACAGCACCGAAGTAGCCGACTTCTCTTAGATACATTCCGTTTTCTACCATCTTCTTGTGTATTGTACCGGCGTAGTCATCTACAGCAGCAATCTTTCTTCCCTTAGCTGCGATACCTCCAGTGGCTACTGCTGTCTCTGGTCTTCTTGCCCAAGCAAAGTTTTGAGTTATTAAGTCATAGGGCATACTCTTTCACCTTTCTTTTATTTTTATCCAAGAAAGTAATATTACGTATGGATATATAAGCATGGCGTAAGGGGTACATACACTAGAAAAAGGCTCCCTACGATCCTCCAGCTAATAGCTTGAATAGGAATTGAAGTAATAATCCCCAGAATGGACCAAAGAGTAGTGCTCCTACGCTTATCCATTTGGCTACTGATGATTTGCTTTCTCTTAAGACATCATTTAATGCTTTTTGTGTTTCCTCTCTTATACTGGCTATTTTGCTGTTAAACTCCTTTCTTAGCTCCTCTATTCTTTCTTCTATGTTTAAAGTTCTTGATTCTAGTTCTCTTCTAGTAGCTTTATATGACAGTGAAGTCCTTAACTGCTCTATTGAACCACTTATCTTTTCTAATTGTTTGCTTATTTCTTCTAGGCGTGTTTCTACACGGGTAAGCCTTATGCTATTTTCCTCAAGTTTCTCCATAATGTCCTTAATGTCAATATTTACTGTCAATTCATTTACACCAATATATTGATATGAGAGGTAGTTTTTATTTTAGGCGTTAGAGGTACATACAGTTAGAGGTGCAGTATCAGTGGCTGCTCCTAGAACTATTATTACTAGTGCTAGGTATGGTTTAGCGTATCAGCCCCGTACTGGTATAGCTGTAGCCGGCTATCCAGTAATGTACAAGAGAATAGTATGCGTTCTAGGCTATCCACCATATGTTGCTGGTACAGTTGTATCAGAGCTACTTAGAAGACATAGCGGTGATATCAGAGTAATATGGTGGAGAACTACGGTAACAATAGAAATATATGATCAAAATAATCAAAGAATTAAGAGCATAAAGGACTTAGTTAGAATAGGCTTATATAATACTAAGGTTCAAGTCCTTGGAACAGATTCTACTGAAACATTAATAGCTCTAAGGAAGATATTAGAAAAGGTTAAGGGTGATCCAGAGTGTGTTCCTCCAGAGAACTCATTTAGCTATCCATTCTAGGTGATAGCTATGCCAGAGCATTTGCTTGTAGAAGGATATGGTTGGGCTATAATTCCATCAACTGGTATAGCTGTAGCTGGAGGTAGGTGGAGAGACCGACAACTAGAAGGAAGAAGACTAGGAGTAGATGAAACATTTAAATGGGATGAAAGTGCTGGTGAATGGAAAGTTGTAGCTGGCTACTATCACTTTGCATTCAAGGATAGCTATGACTATAATAAGCGTCTATGGGCTTGTCAGAACCCTACCAATCCTAATATTCCAACGGATATTCCAGAGTACTTTGAGTTCTCTGTTGATAACTATACTTATAAGGTTTGGACTAAGGGTTCATTTGATACCATTGAGCTAAATCTTGAGGTTATGACTAGGCTCTATACTAGGTATAATTGGCTTGAAATAAAGAAGGAGGATACTACCGTTAGTAGAGGATATTATTGGTTTGAGTTTATAGAGGACTTCATAGGAACTGATGCATATAAGATAACATTGAAGGATGCTAGCTATGATGGAACTAATTGGACTGCTACATTTAAGGTCGAGAAGGGTACACTTGATACAGAGACTCTTACTGCAACTTATACTGAGGTTTGGGGAGACAACATTACATTGTATCCGGCTATTCAAGGATACGATAGGGATACTGAGTCTATACCAGACCTTACACTAGATGTTAATTTAGAGGATGTTTATAGTGAGTGCATAGTTGTTGATACAAACGGTAATGTAATTCAATCACCTAGTAGCCCTAAGTGCTGGGTTAGGGAAACAAAAGCTACCGAGGAAGCATACTACTTCATATTATTATTTGAGCGTAAGTGGACTGTTAATTCAGCTCCACTATATGCTGTAAAGATTAAGAATGGCTTAGCAGTGTGGAATAGTGACTTAAACTGTTATGTAACTAGTCCTCAAGCTATAAGTGATTTGTGCCGTGTAGTACTGTATGCTGCTTCATTTAAGATTCTTGGAACTAATATACCGGAGGTACTTGATAGACTTTATGTTGATATTAAGGAGGTAATAGTTGAAACCGATACAGAAATACCATATGGTGTTGTGTATTGAGTAAGTCTAAAACTAGAGGTAAGAAAGTAGTATTTGATGCCTATGCTGTTAGAGTAAAAGATCCATATACTGCTTTCACAATTCTAGCAAAACTTGTAGGCTATGGAAGAATAAGGTATAGCTTTCTTAAGAAGAAGAATGAAATGATATGCCAGCCGGGAGCTTTGATAACTCCAGAGACTGTTGCACTAGTTCTTGGATTCGGTGGTGCCCTCATAAGAGTATGGTACGAGAAAGGTAGAATAATATTCTGTAGTATAAGAAGAGATATGAAGGATGTATGCAGAATACTAGCTGAGAGACTAGAAAGAGAACTCTATGGGGGTGGAAAAGTTGAAGTTAGAGGGAGATACCCTAGTATTAGAGTCGGAAAGTGAGTATTCTAGTATAATGAAATTACTTGACGCACCTACTGTAAAGCAAATAATTAGGCTACTAGTTAGTAGTAGTCCCCGTAGGCTTCA
>Ga0190314_1000246_pt1 | contig 20666 bp, 12 predicted proteins | sample 4870071112_MG_FD_165055 | JGI IMG/M metagenome (GOLD analysis project Ga0190314, IMG submission 165055) | Hydrothermal vent sediment bacterial communities from Southern Trench, Guaymas Basin, Mexico - 4870-07-11-12_MG | ecosystem: Environmental > Aquatic > Marine > Hydrothermal vents > Sediment ...
CGGTCTTGGTGGCGCCGTCGGTGCATTCAGGCTTAACAGGGAGCATCGGCGGAGGAGACCTGCCGAGAGTTTTGGAGAATTCGCTTCGCACGCATGTTTTTCTACTGCACGGCATGGCGAACCACGACTACGACCTCGCAGGCGACGAGAGCATTGCAAGAATAAAAGAGGCAGTCAGCTCTGCTCTCAAAGAAGCGGAGTTCAGTGACATCGCATCCACATCAATTTCAACATCTGAAGGCGAGGTCAAGATGCTCGGACAACGCTTCGGCAGCGACGCTTTCCTCCTGACATACACGCTTTCTCCAAGACCTTTTGAGGACGCTGATTTCTCTCTCGGCATGGCAGCACGCTCCGTTGCAGTCGCTGCGGGTGCGAGGCATGTAGCAATCGCTGACGCTCACAATTCAGGCGGAAAAGAGGCAGAAAACCTCACAATTGGCTCTTCTGCGTCGTTTAACTTGCTGAATTGCGTGAGTAAAGCAGTGCTTTCGTTGAAGAATGCGAGGAATGGCGAGATAAAAGTGGGCGTGGCGTGTGAAAATTGCGACGAGAATGTCGGAGAATTCGGAATCAGAGCGTTAGTTACGGAGGTTTGCGGTGAGAGAACCGCTTATATTCTTATAGATGGGAACAACATGCTCGCAGGCTTGAGAGAACGCATTCTGAAGCGAATTCGCTCCTCATTCGGCATCGCAAACGCAGAAATCTTGACGACGGACTCGCATGCATTGAACACCGCAACCGCTTTCAAATTCGTTGGTGCGTGCGACGCATCCGCCGTCGAGTCTGCAGTTCTTGACGCTGTGGCATCTGCAATTTCAGATATTGAGCCTGTTGAGGTCGGCGTCGCAACAAAATTCGCTAATGTCGTTGTTTTCGGCGAGCATTTCACAGTGAAATTATTGAGTGTTGTGAATACAATTGTTGAGATGTCTCGCTTTTCTGCGATTTTTGCATTCATCTCCGCAGTTTTGCTCTCTCTCATCGCATTTACACTGATTTAACTCACAAAATTTGCATTTACTTTCTCACTATTGCTGATGAAAGAGATAAATTTTGCAGTTTTCACCCTCTTCCAAACTATCGCAGCCTTCTGCATCCCTTCTCGCCGCATTTTTGCTGTTCTTTTTCTTCATTTTGTTCCTTTTCTTGCCTCTTCTTGCAGCGGTGTCAATCTCATAAGGCGGAATTCTTTGCGGAGTTTCGGGTATCTTCCCGTTTAAAATATCTTCAATCGTTAATATTTGCACCTTTTGATATTTATTTCCGAAAGTATCGGTGTAGAAGCCCATGGCGAGAGCTTCTTCCTCCATTTCCCTGCTTGGCTTTCTTAAAGAGACGAAGAAATCCATTTCTGCGGACTCCCTTTCAACAACATGACAGAAATCTCTCACATCAGAGGGCTTAGTCCTGCCACATTTCCTCGTATGCTCGCTGCGTCTCTGCTGTCCAATGCCAAGTGTCGTCAAATACTTGAATTTGTGCCTGCGAAGGCTCGCCTGTCGGCTCTTTAAAAATGATATTGTATGGCTGGTCGCTCTTCCAAGGTGGGTCTAAATATATCAAGTCAACGCTCTCATCTGGAATATACCTGCGCAAAATTCCCAAATTGTCGCCGTAGTAAAGGACTTTTGTTTCTAATACCACTGTCTCTCCTTCAAAATTGCGTGCCTTCTCCTTAAATTCTTTTCGCTTACCACTGCCTCACCACCTTCTCCTGACGCTGCTCTCTCTGGACGCTGCCCTCTCGCAAGAGTTATTTCATGCGAGGTGAAAGTAGAATTATGCTTTACGACTTTACTGTGGTGGGAGGAGGTCCCGCAGGACTCACTGCAGCGATATATGCGGTGCGTAGCGGTTTGAACACACTCCTGCTCGAGAAAGGACTCTGCGGAGGTCTTTTGAATGAGATTCCGCAAATAGAGAACTATCCTGCATTTAAAAGCATCAGTGGCATGGAACTCGCATCAAAACTGAAGGAGCATGCATCGGAGTATGCTGAAATTAGGGAGTTAGAAGAGGTATTGAGCCTCAAGCGAAAAGGAGAGAATTTTGTCGTCAAAACGGAGAAAGGAGAATACGAAACGAAGGCTGTCGCTCTCTGCACAGGCTCTCGGAAGCGGAAGCTCGGCGTTGAGGGCGAAGAAAAGTTCTTGGGTAAAGGCGTCTCCTACTGTGCGACATGCGACGGCTTCTTCTTCAAGAACAAGCGTGTGCTTGTCGTTGGTGGGGGTAATTCCGCAGTAACCGAAGCACTATTTCTTAAAAATATCGGATGCAATGTAACACTTGTGCATCGTAGAGACACATTAAGGGCTGAAAAATACCTTCAAAAGAGACTTCTAAAGGAAATTCCTGTGCGTTGGAATGCAGAAGTCCGTCGTATTGAAGGAGAAGAGCAAGTGAGAAAGGTCGTAATTTATGACAAGAAGCGTCAGCGGGAGGAAGAAATTGAGTGCGATGCGGTTTTCGTTGCGATAGGCGAAGAGCCGAACAGCGAGCTTGCCTCTCAACTGGGAGTCGCCCTTGACCCCGACAAATACATCCTCACGGACAAACACCAAAGAACAAATGTTCAGCGTGTTTACGCCGCTGGGGATGTCGCTGGCGGTCTTCGTCAGGTTGTTGTTGCTTGTGCTGAGGGTGCAATCGCAGCAATCTCCGCTTACAACGACTTGCTCTAATTTGAGAACATTTTGAAAAAAATTTCAGCATTCTTCATATTTTTATGCATTCGTTACGCATGATTTCTGATGCGTTCAACACATGCACAGGTGAGCATGGATTTCATGATTGCAATCACCATACTTTCATTCGGAATAGTGCTTATTATAACGCAAATACCCATGCTCTTTGCTCCTTTCCACACAATTTCAACTGATATTCACGCAGTCGCTTACAGAACAAGCATGATTCTTGCGGAAGATGCAGGGATTTATTGCGAGAATGAGAGCATTACTTCCGCTTGGGAGACCGCAGGCGAGCCTGAAAACCGCTCCAGAAACTTCTCCTTCTACAGAGACAAGATTCCAAATTACCTCTCAAATGTCAGGAGAATAGGTCTCGCAAGGAATGCACCCGTGTGGTCATCCTACGAGGATGCGATTCCGAACAACCTTTCAAGGCGGAAAATAGAGGCGTTGCAGGATTGGTGGGATGACCCTGTAAACAAAAGCATGCTTTGGGAAAAACTCGGTCTTCTCGTGTCTTACAACGGCAAGCCCGTGAATTACTCTTTCAATATTTCCCTTAAAAGCTTCAACAACTCGCTAATTTGGGATAACTCTACTGACAAACCATTACTACAAATAGGCTATCCTCTCCCAAGAGGTGCGACGGTGGAGAGAATAGAGCGAATTGTTGCGATTGACAATTGCGAAAATCTCAGTAATTGTAAAGGAATAGGGGATAATGAATGCTGTGGGGTATTAGAGATATGTATTTGGCGTTAAAGTTGAGTTAAAATGATGGGGAAATATGGGAAAAGCGGGCAAATGCACACTGTTGAGGCGCTTATTGCTCTTGTTCTAATCATAGGAGCGGTTACTTTTGCCTCTCAAATGGCTCCAAAGCAAGTTTGCATGGGTGGAGATGTCAAAACTCAATTATTTCTCTACGGAAAGGACTTTCTTAACTTGCTTGACATGGAGCGTAGCGACCACACAAGCTGGCTCTACCACCAAATTAACGGAACAGTGAACGGAAGCGGGTGGGATGCCGCCGCAAACATTACAAATGAGTGGCTTAACACCTCCCTCAACGCAAAAGGAGTGTTCTGTAAGGTTGAAATTGTGAATTTAACCGCTGATGGGATTAATATTGTGAATTCCAACGCTTCTTTCGGAGAACCTCCAAAAGAGACGGTCACAGTTTCAAAACTCGTGACGCTTGTCAAGCCCGTTAGGGTTTACGAGGTCAGACTCACGCTTTGGTATGCGTAGTCGTGAGGGTGCGGGGTCATTACGCCTTTTTTACTACGCCCGTTTAATATGGGCTGCTGAGCGAGCAAAGGGAAAAATTTATTATTCCTTACTTCGCCCCTGTCAGTAAATATAGAACTGTTAAAATTATAGCAGAGCTTGCAATTATTGCGATTATTATGAACCAATTTATCGTCAGGGATGGTGCTGGTGCTATTGGTGTTGTTGCTCTTGGCGTTGGAGTATGCTCTGAGGCAGGCGTAGGAGAAGGGAAGTGGGAGGGGGTAGGAGAGGGCGAGGGCAAAGTTTGAGGGGTGCCAACCGCTGTCGGTTGCGGTGTTTTCCCAGCAGATTTCACCTCGCCGCTGATTGCGAACAGCGAGAAGCTTGAAGTTTCAGCAGAGAAGTATGAAAAGGAGGAATCTTCGCCGATTTTAGATGTGGGAAGTGCAAACCATCTTCCGATGCCCTCTCGCTCTTCATATTTGTAGAGTCTTATTGTTTCCTCTTCTATGCTATTTTCGCTCATCCATGATTTGCTCACCTTGAACTCTACCGTCGCACTCGCATTCACACCCGTCAAATTCGTAACTGTGATGTTAAAATAGGAAAGAACAACGCCAGGTGCATCTGTAATTCCCACCACTTTCGCCAATTTCTCCACCACTATACTCACATTATACACCGTTTTATCCTCAATTAATGTTATATTATACACATCTAATCCCTCAAAGGATGCGGTTTCAGGCTTCCCTGCTTCTATGCATGCGATAGTTACTTCCTTCCTTTCTACCACCGATGGCGCCTCGGTCTGTCTTGGTGTAGTAGGAGGCATATAACCAACGCCTCCTCCACCGCCTCCTCCACCTGCTCCAGCACCTCCACCGCCACCTCCGCTTGTCCCTCCACCAGTAGAGCGTCTCACGAGGATTGAGCCGTTTTTCACAGTGAAATCAATTTTTGTGTAGTTGAAATAATCTGTCAAATCGTGGACTGAGAGGTTCAAGAAAGAAAAGCCCTCCTTTAAAGATTCGAATGTGATGTTTGCAAAAATGACATCTCCGCTCTTTGACTCATTTGCGCTCCAAGCTACTATTCTCACAATCCCTTCCGTGTTATCTGCATTCCATTCAAGCGCATTTCCTGTTCCAGATTTAACATTCACGACACGGACAATAGAGGGGTTATATATCACATTTATCGTTCCAGAGCCGAGATTCTCAACATTACGAACAATAATGGGTATAGTTATCGTGCTGTTTGGAGTAACTTCCACATTCTCTATTTTCACTTCTGGAATTGCTGATGCTGAAAGGGGGTAGAACAGGAGAAGATAGAGCATGGTAAATAAAATGAAAAATGGGAGGAGGTCCGCAGTCCTTTGAGTGAGCCGAAAAAGCTGTGGAGAGCGTGTCATGCTCCTCACGGCATCATTTCCTCTTTCCCTACGAGGTATTTAGCGATGTAGAGGGCATCTCCGGATGTGATTCTGCCATCACCTTCCGCAGGAATAATGTCCGCAACGAGCATATCTATCGTTTCTTCCTTTCCTACGAGGAATTTAGCGATGTATAATGCGTCTCCTGATTTTATGTAACCGTCACGAACGACATCTCCACGCAGAAGAACAGTGAGATTGATGATTGTAGTGTTGCAGTTTCCGAAGATGTCGCAGGCGGTAACGGTGAGTGCATGCGTGATGTTCGCTCCTGCGCTTGCATTCGTCGTAATTGTCCAGATATCCGTGCCATTTATGCGATGCATCGTTGCGTTGCTTGCTCCTCCTATGGATGAGAGATTGATTGTGACATTTGCGATTCCGCTCGCATCCGTCACAGTGACATTCAGCCTCGTTATATTTGTTCCGGGAGGTCTCGGTCGCCCCGTGTCGCTCAGAATAATTGCAGGAGAGGCGGATGCGTTCGTGAGGACAGGCGGCTCAATATCTTTTATGAAGAATGTGCCGTTCCGCACCATGCATTGAATTTTCGTGTAGTTATAATATTCAGTGAGGTCATAGACGGAGATGTTCAGGTAGCTGAATTCCAAGGCATGACCCACCGCTTTTAAAGTGACATTTGCAAATATTACATCTCCGCTCTTTGACTCATTTGCGCTCCAAGCAACTATTCTCACAATCCCTTCCGTGTTATCTGCATTCCAAGATTGAACTTCAAGCGCATTTCCTTCTCCCGATTCCACTTTTATAACATGAACAACAGACGAATTATATGTCATATTTATCGTTCCAGAGCCGAGATTCTCAACATTACGAACAATAATTGGCACAATTACGCTTTCATTTGGAGCGGCATAGACATCTTCTATGATTACAACCGTTGTAGGCAGCTTTTCTGTGGCGAAATTCCAGCTGAAATTTGATGTCATGTTGTTCCCCGCAACATCTTGCACGCCTGTCGTTATCGTTACGGTGTAAGTCTCGTTATATTCAAGGCATAATGGGTCAAAAATCACCTTGAAATACTCGGAATCATAGAATATGTTGCCTTTTACTCTATGTTTAGAGCCGTTTTCCACAATTATTGTCTCATTATTAAGAGTAGAGGGATTGATTTCTTCGCTGAATGTTGCAGTTATGTTCACAGTAATTGGAACATTCGCACCTTTCGGCTCGTAATTGACGATTTCTGGTGGTGTAGTATCGGGAGCAGTCCGAGCAGTGTGATTAACCCATGTTTCGTTTATGTTGCCCCAAATATCAACAGTTCTTGTCGCTATTGTATGCTCCGTGTTGGGTTCAAGCGATGTTGCGTTGTAATACTGGACGCCTTTCGTGACATTTCCCGCAAATTTCCCATCTATATACACAATAACATGAGAGAAATCAGCATCCGGAGGGTCAATCCATGTCCAATTAATAAAGTTCTGCTCGTAAGTTATGTTATGCAAGTCAGAAACGCTCGCAGGTGGAGTTATGTCTTTAACCGACCATAACCATGTGTGCATATCGCTACCATTTTCGTTGAAAACATAAGCAGTAACCTCCCAATAACCCGCAACAGCACTTTCATTCGTGTATTCTGAGAAATCTACTCCCGATTGATTGAACACTTCCGTCCCATTTATCCGCCAACTCACATTTACTGTTTGATTTATTGATATGTTAAAAGTTCTATTTGCACCCTCCATGTCTTCAATAACTGTCTCTTCAGGATACCAAGATGTGATATTTGGTGCGGGGTAGAGCGGTAATTCCAGCATGACCTCCCTTGTTCGCTCGTTGTCCTCTGGATGCACATCCTCAGGTATGCTCGCATTCACCGTTATTGTGTATGCTCCAGGTGCGAGACCCGAAGTATCCCATGTGACATTACCCCAGTGGTGGTTATTTATGTCCCTTTCGTATGCATCCAGCACCTCTCTCCATGTTCCATTGCTTATTTCAACTGTTATATTCACTCTCTCTGGCTTGACAGTCCCATTATTCACAACCTTGAACTTGATGTGATATGTTTCGCCAATAGTTAGATTACAATCTAACGGTATTTTCTCCACTGTTGCATTATCAATTCTTATTCCGGTGCCGTATGTTCCAGTATATTCGGTATCGATATAAACATCATGAATAGGCTTGAGCGATATATTGAAGAAAATTCCACCTTTATTCGCATCTTCCTTTGTTATTTTGTGAGTTGTAGTGTTCAATTGACTTCCATCTGGGCTTTCAACATTGAACTGCAGTATCTCACTCACATTTGCATCCCTGCCATGAACGAGCATAAGTAGGTAGTAGTTACTGTCATTGCGTGTCTCTGCTACCCATTTCCCTCCCGTGTTCAGGTTTGTTATGCTTACAGTTGGATTGTTACATTCTGTTCCATTCTCGTAAAACACAAAACCATATATAATAAGAGGTGTTGGTGGCTCTGCAATTCCCACTGTTCCGTTATAAATCTCTGTTGAAACAGAACTTGCGTTGGGGTCGCTAATTTTGACATTCTTTAAAAGCAAGTTACTGTTTCCCCTGCTTCCAATAACTTCAAATTCTATGTTTGCAAGCACACCTGGCGAAGTAACACCATAGTCCGCTCCTGTTCTTGTCTCACTATATTCTATATATCCGCCAGTATTATTAATTTCATTTTTGAATATATTTGTGTTTGCACCATCTTGAGAGAGAAATGTGCCTTTACTCTGGCTTAATGCCCTTAACAGTGTATTATTAAAGTATAAGGTATATTGAGCACCGTATATTTCATTGCCATTCGGATACACAGTTATATTAACTGAAAAAGTATTGCCAGGCATAACATTACGGTAGGCGGGTTCCACGCTTATTATTGAAGTATTATCGGACATAATATTTACCGCTTTCCTCTCCACAGACAGCGCCTCTGCCTGTCTTGGTGGGGTAAGATGCTCATAACCGCCTCCACCTCCACCGCCTCCTCCACCTCCAGACTCGGCAGTGAGCTTTATTGCAGGAATCCAGTTTTTATGAACGCAACCGTTCACATCTATGAACTCATAGCATGTTATTTTGCCACCGATAGCATCATATTCTGGGGCGTGGATAATTTGCGGATAAGAACCTGTTCGGATTGTGTAGTTGTATTCTTTGCCTTTTTCAAGTGTAAAAGTGGTATTAAATAAAAGGTTGTGCCAATCGTCTCCGTAACCATTCCAAACTGCACGAGCATCAACACCATTCCCCCATATCCTGACGAATTCCGCATGACCTCCCGTGCCTGGGCATGCGTAAATGTATATTTTGTTCACAGTAATATTTCTGTTGGGCTTAATAGTGCCTTTATGCACACCCATTATGCTTGGATAAGGGTTCTCTGATGCTCCTGTATCGAAAGAAGAAACAATCTTTACAGTCCCATTTTTTGTTTCCACAGGAATAGGAGAGACTTTTGCGTCACTTAATTTGGCAACTTCAAAGCAAAGTTCGCTTATTCCTTCAGCAATCGCTTGAAATGTGATATTAGCAAGCACTCCAGGCTCTTTTACACCTCCTACCTCCCCAATCCTTGCCTCACTATATTTAATCAAACCAACAGTATTGTTGAAATCATTTATATATACATGTGAGTCGTTTCCATCCTGCCTGAGAAATGGTCCTCGCTCTTGATTTAATACATTCAATAGTGAGCTATTAAATCGTATATCATACTGAGCACCGTATATTTCTACCCCTTCAGGATATACATATACGCTAACAGTAAAATTTTCACCACATGAAACTGTTTGAGTTTGTGGAACCACACTTATTTGTGCCGCAAAGCATGCCTGAAAATATACAAATATTGTAGTGACAATAATTATTGCCCGAATTTTTCTATTCATTTCCATCACCCCCTTCCTTTTTTGCAAGTTTAATTAAGAGTGCTGATATTGAGAGTATTCCCGCAAATGCTTCAAATCCCGGAACATGTCTTCCTTTTGATGCGGATGTTGAGGTGGGAGTTGGTGTAACAACTTGAGAAGGCAACGCAACAATAGTATGCGTGGGTGTTGGAGTATGTTCAGGTGTCGTTGAATTTTGAGATGTGACAGGTGTTCTCGTGGTTGAAATTTGCTCTGCCGTCGGACTTGGTGTTTGAATGGATGAAGGTGAAGGAGTCGGCGATGTAGGTGATGGTGTCGCTGCTATCTCCTCCTCTACCTCTCCTACTTCAGACGCTTGAGCGGGTGTATGCTGTTTTACATCCTTTATTTCACATGTTCCATTACAAACGGAAACAGGAATCGGCTGCGCATTTGGGTCACTCAATTTCACATCACTGAAATTCAGGTGAGCTATTCCCGACTTAATCGCTTTAAATGTGACGATTGAGAGCATGCCCTCGCTCACAACGCCGTAATCAACGCCTATTCTCGCCTCTCCATATTTCGTAAAACATAATGTATTGTTTATCTCATTCACAAATACATTCGTTGATGCCCCATCTTGGCTGAGGAACGAGCCTTTTATCTGGGAAATTGCCTCTAACAATGTGTTGTTAAATACTAATACATACTGTGCGCCCGATACTGCACTCCCTTCAGGGTCTATGCGGATACTAACCGTGAAGTTCTCACCTTCTAATACCGTTTGACTTGAAGGAACAACACTTATCCGTGCTGCAAAGCTCGTTTGCACGAACACAGAAGCAATAATAACAACTGCTGCAACAAAAATTTCCTTCATTTTCCCCTCCTTTTCCTTTTCTTTGAATATAAGATTATAGTTACAATCGTAGCGAGAGCCAAAAGGAAAGCCTCAAAACCACTTATTGTGGGAGATGCCGTCGGCGTAGGCGTTTTTGTCATTTCAGATGTTTCATTAGCAGATGCTGTCGTTGCTGATGATGTAAGCACAATGAATAAATCCTTTGGGAAGCTAACTCTCCACGCTTTTATCCCTCCGAGCAAGTTATAAACCTCAAAGCCCCGCTCCGCCAATATCTTGCATGCATTTTTACTATTCACGCCTTTTTCACTATAAACAATGACCTTTTTTGTCTTGTCCAGCTCGTCAAGTCTGCTTTCCAATTCCGATAACGGTATATGTTTGAGCTCAATACCTTCAATATATATGTGCTCAGCGTTATATTCATCGTCTGTCCTGACATCCAAAAGAATGATTTCGTTAGGATTCGCATTTATCATCTCTTTTGCCTCCTCAACCTTTATGTTCTTGAAAGCGGGCTCGCTCACAGCTTCTCCCACAATACATACGCCATCCTCAATTTCAGCATCCACACTTTTGCCCGTTGCATCGCTCAATTTCACATTACTCAATTTCAAATCACTTTTTCCAGATGTGCCAACGACCTCAAAAGAAATCGTGGACAAAATGCCTGGAGAGGTCACACCATTTTTCACTCCAATTCTGCTCTCACCATACTTTACTATCCCGACAGTGTTGTCTGTTTCATTTACAAATACATATGTTTCGGTGCCATCTTGACCGAGAAAAGTCCCTTGAGTTTGTGAAATCGCTTTTAATATGCCATTGTCAAAATACAAATCGTATTGAACGCCGTATATCTCGTTGCCTTTCGGGTCAACAGTTATGTTCACGGTGAATATCTGTCCCTGCGACACTTTCATGCTTGACGGCGACACGCTTACTACGGGGGAAGATAGAACCCCTGGGCTGAGCGAGAGTAAAGCAAAAGATGCCAAAACAATTAATAGTGTTCCCCTCCCCTTCATTTCTTATTATATTTTCGTCTCTTAAGCATTATAAATAACATTATGGAATAAAAACATGTGCAAAAAACATATGTAAAAGGCACATGTGTTGGGGGTGGCATCTCTGTAAGGCGAAGAGAGTAAATGCTTGCCTTGTCATATCTTGAACGCACCTTTCTCTTCACCTCTCATTCTTTTCTTTTTATCTCTGCGAATGAAAGTGATTACTCAGAATGGATTTGAATCAGCATTTTCTTATTTTCCTATTCCTACCATGCGGTATGTTCCCAATTAGCGCCGACGATAACAGCATCAAATATGTCGACAATGCAATCGTTGTTGAGGTCAGCCATGTCTGCTCTCTCGCTTTCCCATCTTCCACTTGTGCATGCACAGTCCCATTCAAGCCCCACAATCACCGCATCAAATATGTCAACGATGCCATCTCCATTCGCATCTCCCGCAATATATACGCTGACTTGCAGTGAGGTTGTATTTGTGAGACCCCATTCATCCTTCACCGTCAAACTGACATTGAAAGGCTCGTAGCCTGTCCCGTTCCATTTGTATGAGGAGTAAATATGTTCTACTGTTTGACCTTCGCCGAAATAACCATCTCCGAAGTCCCATGTGTAATTTATGATTGCATCTCCATCAGTGTCGTAAGATGCAGAAGCGTCAAAGAGTGCTTTGCATGAGTAATCAACGCCAATATTATTATAACGATGCACAGATTCCGCAACAGCAACAGGTGGAATGTTCAAATACGCACTGCCGTTGCTCACCGTTGTAGGTATAGACTTCTCAACTGCACCCGCCTCCTTCAGTTCATTTATGCTTAAGTTCAGCTCGCTTACTTCACCATGCTCTCCCACCGCCTCTAACATGATTTCCGCAAGCTTGACATCGCCGTTCAGTCCGTCGCCGAAGTCTATCCCGCCCATTCTGACGATGCCAGTGGAGTTGTCAATAACTGCGTGAAAGAAATCAAAATCACTGTTCGTAGCAGATATTATATGAATAACAGAGGGGTCAAAGGTGAGATTTATATCCGCAACGCCAAGATTAGATACATTATTTATCATTATATCTGCAACAGCAGTCCCATTAAATACCATGAAAACATCGTTTATTGATATAATTGCCGCAGAGCAGGAGGGGAAAAGCAGCAAAATAAATATTAATGGCGCAATACCCCCCATTACTATTAAATTTTTATTTCCCGCCCTTTTTTCTCCTTGTCTTCGCACTTCTTCCTTCACCTCCTCCCCTTCGCACTGCTTTTTTCAGCGCAGCACTTCAAATCCCGTCTCACCAAGCACATGTTTTGCGAGGAACATTGCATCGTAAAGACTCACTTCGCCGTTACCGCTGACTTCCCCCAATCTTTCATTCATTTCTTCAAATCCCTGTTTTCCAAGCACATGTTTTGCGAGGAACATTGCATCGTAAAGACTCACTTCGCCGTTCTCACTCACATCTCCATTCAGCATCACCACCAATTTTATACTCACTGAACAATTCGTATTTCCAAATATGTCAGTTGCGCATACAGTTAAATTGTGCGGAAGATATTCCTCGTTAAGTATTTTTGCAGTCCCAACAGAGGCATTAACAGTTACAGTCCATATATTAGTGCCGGGAATGCGTGTCATTTGCCGTTCAGATGCGCCTCCGATTGACGAAAGGTTTATTGTTACATTTGCAACGCCGCAATCGTCTGTTACAGTGATGTTTAATTGCGCTGTTTCGCCCCATTTTGGCACAGAATCAGTATCTTCGGGGATGGAAATTGGTGTTGCTGTTGGGTTTACTACCGTGGGAGGCGTGATTTCTGCTATAAAAAAAGTTCCATTATGCGCAACTGCAGGTATAGAAATCTCATTTTCGCTCGCCCCCTTCAATTCAACAATTGTAATATTCAGCGTGCAAGATGCACCTCCAACGCCAACTGCTTTCAGCGTGACATCTGCAATCCTCACATCTCCATAAAGACCCGGTGAAGATGTCTGGAACGCACCTATTCTGGTTTTGCCGGAAGTATTGTCAATAACTGCGTCCATGAAATCAAAATCGCTGTTGTTGATTGCAACGACATGAACAACTGATTGATTATATGAAATAATAATGTCAACAATGCCGACATTGATTGCATTTCTGATAATAATAGATGCTGTTGTGTTTTCTCCTGGCAAGACACTCGCACTGCTGATGCTGACGATTACCTCGGGGAAAGTCGTGAAGTTTTGTTCCATGCTTTGAGCGGAATTGTTACTCATATCTGTGCTGTTCACGACAAAATAATAGGTGGTATTGGGTGTGAGATTGGCAATTAAGATGCTGTGATATGTCACAAGAGATGAATTATAAGCGAAATTTGTGTAATTTCCGGGTTCTACGCCATATTTAACTAAGCTATCACTCGGCTCATCGGTGTTCCATGTGATGATTGCCGAATCTTTTGTCGGAATCACGCTGATGTTAGTTATGTTTGGTGGTGTTGTGTCGGGAATGAATATGGTAATATTCTGTGAGAATCCGCCTGCATCTATCTCTTCTTGCGTCACTGTATGGTCAAACGCTGTGAAGTTACCGAGATTATCGCTGGCGTTGAAGTGCAAAATGTCGCCCACATTCACATGAAGTAAGTCAGTAGAAATGAAATAATAATTGGCAGTCGTTTCCGCCACAAATATCTCACCTGTATTTAGATTCGTAACGGTTACATTTGGATTATTCACGGGAGAGCCGTCGTTGTAAAAGACAAAACCGGAAATATTGAAGTGCGATTCAATAATTTCTATCGTTCCGTTATTAATCAAAACGCCGGTAATTGGCTGAGCGTATGGGTCACTCAATTTCACATTTGAGAGATTTAGCAAGCATATCCCTGGCTCTATCGCCCTGAATGTGATAATTGCAAGCGTTCCTGGCGATGTAACGCCGTAATCAACGCCTATCCTCGCCTCTCCATATTTCGTATAACATAATGTATTGTTTATTTCATTCACAAATACATTCGTTGATGCCCCATCCTGACTCAAAAATTCACCCTTCTCCTGGTTCGTTGCGTTTAAAGAATTATTGAAGTAAAGGGTGTATTGAGCGCCCATCACTTCCGCTCCAGCAGGGTCAACAGTTATGTTCACAGTGAAATTCTGCCCCTGCAAGACCTGCAGATAGGATGGCTTCACACTTACTACTGGTGCTGCCAGTGCGGACTGAACAAGCATGCAGAATACTGGAATACATAATAATACCAAACACGCCTCTCTTCCATTCATTTTCTCACTATATCCACCTCTAATCTACTAACTTACCACTCGCTCTACCCACTCATTTTTCTATTCACAGCAGTTCAGCGGATAATTGTCTGCACCGTATATGATATTCATCCATATCTGGCGACCATCTGCCATCGTAACCTCCCCATCGCAGTCCACATCTGCTGCCCACTCGCTTTCTATGGGGTATTCATCTGCACCGTATATGATATTCATCCATATCTGGCGACCATCTGCCATCGTAACCTCTGCACTATTATCCACATCACCGCAGATACCTATTCTCACAGTGCCATTGCTTATGTTTGTGGGTATGGGATTCGCAGAAGGGTCGCTCAATTTGACATTCGCAAGTATGAAATCGCCCACTCCATATTCACCTATCGCCTCAAATGTGATTGTTGCGAGGATTCCGGGCGATGTCACGCCTGAAGTTGTCCCAGTTCTCGCCTCCGCATATTTCACAATCCCTGTCTCGTTGTCTATCTCATTCTTATATACAATCGTTGATGCTCCATCTTGGCTCAAGAAATCTCCTTTACACTGATATGTTGCGTTGAACAATGAATTATTAAAATATAAATCGTATTGAGCGCCGTATACTTCGCTTCCCTCAGGGTCAATGTAAATGTTAATAGTGAAGTTTTCGCCACTTCCAACTGACTGGAATGCTGGCACTACGCTTATATGCGCCGCTGATGCCATCGCTATCATAACAGAAAGGGCAGTAATAATGCCTATCAGCATCCTTTTCCCCCTCTCAATATTCCCAGATACCATTCTCACACAACCCCCTTTTCCACCAATACTGCAATCCGCCCGTTGTGAAGTCCTTTCTCACACACCACACACACGCCTCCTTGCGGATTCGCACCGCGCCCCATCTCCTCTCACAGCCTCACAGGAGGCACGCACATCTTCCTTCCCCCAACACATGCCACTCCCACAATGCACACGGGAAAGCTGAAAAAAATGAAAAAAGAGAAAAATTTACACATTTTTTCCGCTTCTCTGCCTCACACAGCTTCGCTTACCAAGCGGTGTGCTCCCAGTTAGCGCCAACAATGACCGCATCGAAGATGTCAACGACTTTATCGTTGTTCAGGTCTGCACGGTCCCCTCGCTCATTGTCATACCAGTAGCAAGTGCCGTTGAAGTTCGCTTCTTTGTCCCACTCAAGTCCCACGATCACCGCATCAAATATGTCAACGACGCCGTCCCCGTTCGCATCTCCCGCAATGAAAACATTCACCGGGAACGATGTGCTGTTGTCAAGAATGGGCGTCCCATCGTCTTCAACCGTTAATATGACCGTGAACGGCTCGTAACTGTTAGTGCTTCCATTCCACTTCCATGAATCGTATATATGCTCTGTTGTCATGCCAGTTCCGTAGTTACCATCGCCGAACGCCCACCTGTAATCCGTGATGTATCCATCAGCGTCCTGGTCGTAGGATGCGGAGCCGTTGAAGTAAGCCTTGCTCAAATACTTTGAGCCGACGTTGTTGTATCTGAACTCTGACCAGCCGACTGCGACAGGCGGTAAGTTCTCGCACACATAAACGGTGCCGTTGACTGATTCAGCAGGCACACTGTTCGCATCGGGGTCAGACATCTTCACTTTCGTGAATGTCAGCGTTGTGTTCGCACCCTGCTTCAGCGCTGTGAATCCGATTCTCGCCAATATGCCTGGCATTGTCACTCCTGTCTCCGTGCCGACCCTCGTGACTGCGAAAGTGAGCTTGCCTGCGGTGTTGTCTATGTTGTTTATGTAAACATTCGTGCTTGCTCCGTCCTGCTTCAAGAAGTCGCCCTCGTTCTGCCACTCCGCATGAAGCACCGTCGGGTCGAATGAAATCTCGTATTCAACGCCGTAAATCGGAATGCCTCTCGGATTGACCGTGACATTCACGATGAAGTGCTCGTCCTGACCGATGCATTCAGTCGGCACTTCCACTGCTATCTCTGCCTTGCCTTTCTCGAGAATGAGGAAAACAGTGTCAACAGCAAACATATCTCCATTGTCCTGATATGCCACTGTGTTATTGGTTGGCTGGATGAACTCATGGGGTATTTCAGTCTCGTTGATGCCGATATTTGTGCCTGGCACATATCCATCGGGCCACAATCCATGTCCTATAAGCTGTCCGTTGAAGAATAGCCTGTTGTAGTCATCACCATAATTACCTGTTCCTGCAATTGTTACCAACTTAGCGTCGACTATTTTGCTCGTTGGTATTGGCTCGCAACCAGTGAAGGGCACATAAGTCGTTGCCTCTTCTGGGGTCACTCCATATTTAGCTTTACTGTTCAGCAGGTCACAGCCTTCTCTTATCCATATGATTCGTTCAGGCTCATTAGGATTGTTGTAGACCACTGCCAGAACCATCCCCTCTATTGATACACCCTTATGGTCCGGATTATTGTTATAGAGTTTGGCAGTGTTATTACCTGTTACTATAAGCTCGTCCGTCACATCATACACCAATACACCGTAACCACTGGAGTAATCCCATGAGCCAAAGCCTTTTCTATCTGAATACTTCGCAACTGGTGTCATATCATAGCCGTTAAATGTCAAGCTGAGATTCGCTATTGCCTGTTCAGGGCTGATGTTAATGCCTTTGTATTGGAAGTATTCATCGCCATGATAATAGACATACAGGCGAGCCTTCTTAATGCAAGTATCAGTTGGTGGGATGTTCAGGTCATCTGGAGTCCAGTTAACTGTGTAGGGGTAGGGGTCCCATGTGCTCCATCCACTCTGGTAATAGCTGTCGCCAGGAGAGTATGTCAGGTTAATAGTTCCCTGGTAGCACTGCCCGTTCGTCAGGTTCATGTCCGGACCTTCCCAGCCATCACCTTTGTAGCCGTTCCATATAGCGGTTCCGTTATTCCACATCGTATTGTTCGTCTCGTCTGATTCCAGAATCTCATTAGCAGAGTCCACAGTCACGCTTATGTTGTAAATATCCCCTGCTTTTGGTCTGAAATCCGAACAGTCGCAATATACGGTTTTATTGCTATGACCTGCTAAATTGTCAACTCTAACAGTGCATAGTGTTCCCAGGTTCTTCTCAGCGAACGTGACATAGAACGGGAATACAACATCAATACCACTGTTCTCTTCTATAACTGCTGAAATATTGTTGCATTCAGTCTTCACACCTGGACCAGGTCTCGGTCCGACTGCTTTCCCACCTAATCCAGATGCATCATAATTTATTGTGATGTCGCTCACAACGAGGTCGGGTTTCGGTGTATTAATGTAAGCGGTGTCGTTGCCCACAATCCAAGCATTCACGGCATCGCACCAGCCTTTTGCGAACTGCGTGTTTGTGTCATTCCCGTAATTGACGACGGTGGCGTTGAACTCAATCACGAGTGACTGACCGACAAGGAGCGTGAGAGGACTCGGCAAGTAGCTATCAATCGTCCAGTTCACCATCGTTGAGCCGTCAGGCAGCGTCTTAATGTTCGTCGGAGGCTCTATGTTCCATGTTGTTCCGGCAGGCGTCGTGAGAACAGCGTCATCCGCATACTCCATGCTTGGCGAGAGGATGTCCCACACTGTTATATTTGTCAAGTCCATGCCCGGAGAACCTCCGTTCGTGATGACGCACCTGAACCTGTAAGTCTCGCCTATCTTCGCATCGTCTATGCCTTCCACCCACGCACCCGCATCAGGGTCCCAAACCGTCTTATTCACAATAATGCGGGCGGGAGGCATGGTCGTCACGCTTGCAGAATCCTCCGCACTAACGAGAACGCCCAAGTTTGAAACGGTTGCGCTGACGGTCGCAGTGTCGACACCTGTTCCGTAGTCAACGATTGTAGCGTTGAATGTTATTGACTGCGAAGTTCCTGCAGATAGCGATGGAATCGTCCAATTAACGGAATGCTCATCATAAGAATCTGGTGTAAGTGATGCACTGTTGTTGTATTTCAGTCTCTCATCCATCACATCGCTTACCTTCACATTCTCCAGGTCAAGGCATTTCGCCGTCACTGTTATTTTGAAGACGACATCCTTGTCCTTCCATTCAGACGGTAGCGGTCCGAGAGCGTCAACCCATTCTCCCGTTGAGGGGTCAAGCACTTTCTTCGTCACAACCATCGGCGTCCCACAGAGGAATGTCGCATTCTTCCAATTCACTGGAATTTTATTACCACTAAGGTCCTGCAGATATGAGACAGTTGGGTCTGTATCCCAGTAAATAAGCGTTCCACAGCAGCCTCCAGTGTCGTTGCAGTGAACAGTAATGTCTCCTATATGCACAAGTCCCGGACCTACTCCCTCTTCATATGTATTTGCGAAGCCTATCTTCACCCATCCATACTGCAAATTCGCCTTATTAATAGAGTTCCAGTTCGAATCATTGCCAACATAGCCCGTCACATTCATGCAGTTCGGGTCATAGTAGAACTGCACGGCACCTGCACCGAGAGCAACACTCGTATTTACCCATATACTCACCGTCTCTTCATTGCAATACCCCGCAACCCTTATGTCTTCAGGCACGAAATATGCCGCATTCGCCATGTATGTCTGGTCGTAGTCGTATGCCGATGTCATCATTACCGCCATTATCACCCCTATCGTCAGCAACACCGCTACTGCAGCACTTACTTTTCCCACTTTTCCCCCCTTCATTCCAATATATCACCTCCTCTTTCCTTCCAACGCTTCTTCAAACGCTCCATTTAGTAGCCCCCCTATGGTCTCGCACCACACGGGGAGCATGTGCTTCATTTTTACTTGCTCCTACATTCATGGAAAAAAAGAAAAAAGGAAAAAAGATTCCATTTTCGTGTTTATTGACAGCAGTTCAGCGGATATTTATCGGCTCCGTATATGATATTCATGTATATTTGGCGACCATCTGACATCGTAATCTCTCCATCGCAGTCCACATCTGCTGCCCATGTGTTGTTAAGCGGATATTTATCGGCTCCGTATATGATATTCATGTATATTTGGCGACCATCTGACATCGTAATCTCTCCATCGCAGTCCACATCTCCGCAAAGACCGACAGGCGCAACAATAATCGTGATGTTCTGCATGAATCCTCCGTTGTCAATCTCATCTTGCGTGACTGTGTGATTGAATTCTGTTGTATTTGTGTCGCTGACATGGAAGTGCAGCACATCCCCCGCACTGATGTTACACGAAGTTGTGGAGACCTGATAGTAATTGGAATCTGGGGAAGTGGTGGCAGTGAAAACTTCTGATGTGTTCAGGTTCGTTATCGTCACATTCGGATTCAGAACAGCAGTTCCATTTGAATAATTGACCCATCCGTATATGACGAAAGGCTTCGGAGGCGTCGGTATTTTATAAGTGACGACGAGGAAAGCGCCTGCTGGCATCATGTTGTCGCCGTCATCCGCCTGTCCGACAACATTATCGCTGCCGTTCATGTAGTATGCGGTCACATCCGTCACATTCACACCGACCTGGGCATTCGTGCTTCCTATGTGCATTGTTATGCTGTCTATCGTCTCGTCATACGAGTTATCGTATCCATGATACACGCCTGTTCCGAGCTTTATGCCGTTGAAGAAGAGATAACTGGTGTATTCACCCCAAGCTTCTCCTCCCCATGGTGCCACGACTCCGAGCGTAACATTTGCCACTTCAATAGTCTCCGAGCTTGCAGTGAATGTTGCATTGTTTATGCACTCCCACCATGCAAGGTTCGAACTCGTCGTGTATCTCCTGCCACCCATGAGCACATCAGCACCCTCATTTATCCAGTATTCAATCAGCGGAGCATTCGTATCCTCATAAAGTATGAGCAGTCCGGGAGCAGCAACGCAGAAGTAACTGCACTGCGTGCACACATTCTTTACTGTTACCGTGTAAATGCCGTCCTCAGTGATGTATTCTGTGACATTATATACATAAGTGCCCCATGGATAGTTATAATACGCGTATGGGCATGTGCATTTCGTATCGTTATATGCTCTCTCCAACGGCAATGTGTATGTCGTTCCAGCGGGGGTTGTGATGTTCACCTCCATCTCAGGACACGCATATTCAACGCCGGATGCAGGCTTGCACCATGTGTAATACACATACAGAAGTGCGAGTTTCGTTGTTGCTCCATCAGGCAGATTTATGTTGTAGTGTGTGGTCTGCACATCCCCTACGGAATACAAACTAGCGTAAACGCCATCACCAGTTGTGAATATGAGATGACCGTTGAGCATGCCATGAGCAACATTTTCAAGCGGCTCATCCGCCATGTAGCCATTGTAGCATGCCTTATCTTTCACACTCATCTCGTTGTTCGTCTCATCTGATTCT
>Ga0190314_1000247_pt1 | contig 20657 bp, 36 predicted proteins | sample 4870071112_MG_FD_165055 | JGI IMG/M metagenome (GOLD analysis project Ga0190314, IMG submission 165055) | Hydrothermal vent sediment bacterial communities from Southern Trench, Guaymas Basin, Mexico - 4870-07-11-12_MG | ecosystem: Environmental > Aquatic > Marine > Hydrothermal vents > Sediment ...
GTCATATTTGATGATGGGAAAAGTCTATTCTGGGGCGACTCCAAGGATTTCAAAACAGGATTCAAGAGAATGTTCAAGCCTATCTCTAAATATAAAGTAAGATATTTCTTCCGACCTAAGATGTATGAACCAGAGTCTCGGATCACACTTAATGGAATACGTCCTAGAAATTCAGTTGTTGTCTTGTTTCAGTCAGAAGAATCTCCCTACAAGATTACAACTTGGGATAGATTGTTAGATTCTATTAGCTATGGGACAGGTTTCGCAATGGCTGTTAGAAATATTAGCCAGTCTTTGTTAAGAAGAAGAGTTAGAAGTCGGGAACTTTAATTATTCGGAGGTAGGAATGTATTCATTGCTAATTCACAAAAAGGAAAGAAACGAAGATATAAAAACTCCAGATTATGGGGATTTGGTTTGCTTTACTGAGGGATCTTACAAAGGGAAGCCTCTCCTAGTAGCTTTTGATGTCTTGGTTTGTTTGGAAGATCCTTTTCTAACGTTCGACCTGTCTGACATTCTTCCAACATCTGAATGTCTTCCTCCTAGTAAAAGATCCTTCCTGGAAAAAGTCCATATTCTGTTGAAAAGAAAGGAATTGCGATATATGGAAGAAGTTGAAAGAATAGAGCTTGTTTTTACTCAGGTTGATAGCGAAAACAAAAAATCCTGTAATTCTTGTTCCTCATGTAATTGTTCGACATGCCAAAAATCGAATTGAATAGAAGGTTTAGACTTGTAGTGTATAATTCTAGCTTTAAGGAGGTTTACCATGAAGGATAGACAAGGCTTTTATGAGAACGCATTGTATCCTTGCGTGAGGGTAAGGACAGAAAGAGCTGGAGGATCTGGCCAGGTAATCCACTCTTCTGAGAAGAATGGAACATTTATCCTTACTTGTGAACATGTAGTATCTGATGCTATTCAGGTTAAAGAGGAATGGTCATCAGTGCTTCAGAAAAATGTGAAAAGAGATGTCTTGTCTGAAGTTTATGTTGATTTCTTTAAATACTCCTATCAAGATAGAGCTATTGGGTCTGAAGAAATTCGTGCCGAAATTGTAGCATACGATAAGAATGAGGATATTGCACTTCTTAGACTTCTTGATCCTACTCCTAGAAAATACGTGGCTAAAGTTGCTCCTAATGATTATGAAATCCTTTATTTCGATGAAGTTATTACTGTGGGTGCTGCAATGGGACATCCTCCAATTGCTACAAAGGGTAATATTTGTTCATTTAATGATTTGATTGATAATAGGGACTATATGCTGTCAACAGCTCCATCGATATTCGGAAATAGTGGAGGAGCTACGTTTACTACTAAGGATTGGCGTTTAGTCGGAATGCCAGCCAGAATAACAGTGGCTATTAGTGGATTTACAGCTAATCCTATTACTCACATGGGTTACATCATTCCCTACTGGAGGATTAACAAATTCTTTGAAGATCAGATGATGTATTTCCTACTCGATCCATCTAAGACCTATGATGAGTGTATCAAAATGAGAGAAGAGGCGAGGAAGAAAGCAGAGATCGATATGTTGTTAAAGGGTAAATAGTCTGTTGTAGGTTCATGCCTGCTTGTAGTTGAATTGGCTAGCTGCAGGCAGGCTTTTTCCGTAATTCAAATAGAAAATTCACACCTGAACTAGGAGGAGTATTGAGGATGGGTAGACTCAATTATTCCGAGAATGCTGTTTCCTTGTATAGTCGCTTATACTTACTGCCTGGTGAAAGTATAGAAGATTGTCATTATCGAGTAGCAAAATTCCTAGGAGAAAATGATAATGAAGTTATCAGATTTAAATGGTTATTAGATAATCAATACTTTCGTCCTAATAGTCCAGTTCTAATGAATGCTGGAGTAGATGATAGGGCTTCTTTATTTGCTTGTTATGTTCTAGGTTTGGAAGATACTATGGAAAGTATAGTAGAAATGTGGTCTACACTTTCTTTTATTTATAAAGATGGAGGCGGAGGAGGAATCAATATATCACGTCTTAGAAGTAAAAGGGCTCCCTTGTCCAAAGGTGGATTTGCTTCTGGACCTATATCATTCCTGCGTGTGAACCAAGCTATAGGCGAATGTGTAAAGAGCGGAGGTAGGAGCAGACGTGCTGCTCTAATGGTAGTAAGTGATATTACTCATCCTGATATTATGGAATTTATAGAGTCAAAGTCTGACTTGAGTAAGTTCACGGGAATGAATATTTCAGTTGGAGTAACTAATTCAGATATGAATGCAATTATCAACGGTGAGTCGATCAAACTTCGTGAACCAAACGGGGATCTTAAAGGAGAAATAAGTGGCAAAGAAGTATGGAAAGCTATAATAGAAAACGCTTGGAAATGTGGAGACCCTGGTTTACTGTTTTTTGACAGAATAAATCGGGATAATCCTGTGATCGATAAATTAGGTCCTATTGAAGCTACAAATCCATGCGGAGAAATTCCTCTTCATCCATGGTCTTGCTGTAACCTCGGATCTATAAACCTAAAAAAGATTGATCCTGAAAGTCCTCTTTTTCACGAAGTAGTGTATTGGTCAATTCTATTTTTAAACAGGGTTTTGGATAAAAGCAATCTTCCTTCCGAGCGATTTAGGTCTAACATAGAATTCCTACGTCCTGTTGGATTGGGGATAATGGGATTTGTTGATTTGTTAGTTCAAAGAGGCATTCCTTATGATTCGGAGAAAGCTCGTCAGCTATTCTCCAAGACTTGTCGCAATCTGACATTGAAATCCTATCTTGCCTCTAGCGAACTTGTGAAAGAAGGAAAGATACCTATTCCATTAGCGATGAAGGATTCTTTTACCGAAGAAGCTATCCTCACTTGGATTAGAGATAACTATGCAAGAGAAATCAAATCTACCGTTGGAAATGTGTATGTAACTTGTATAGCTCCAACAGGTTCTATTTCAATATCAGCAGATTGTTCTTATTCTTTCGAACCTTTATTTTCACTGGCTTGGTATAAACAGTTATCAGATGGGAACAAGATGGAAATGGTTTATGAACCAATAGTAGAGGTGTTGGATAAATACAATTTAAGTGTGGAGGATCTAGTAAAGGTAGGAGGAATGCTATCGAAGATAGAAGAAATTCCTCAGGAAGTTAAGGACATATTCAAAACAGCTCATGAAATAAATCCTATTGATAGAGTTAAGATGCAAGTTGCAGGACAGAAGTGGATAACTATGTCTATATCATCTACGGTGAACCTGCCTAATTCAGCTACTATTGATGACATAGATCTAGTTTACAAGACAGCTTGGAGGATGGGACTGAAAGGGATAACTATTTATAGAGATGGGTGTAGAGAAGATCAACCCGTTCAGTTAGGAACTAGAAAGAGAAAATCAGGAATACGGAAACTTGATCGTCCTCAAATAAGGGAAGGAAAAACAGTAGAAATAGAAACTCCAAAAGGAAAGTTGTATATAATAGGCAATGTTGTTGATGATCAACTTATGGAAATTTTCTTATGTATGGGCAGGCAAGGTTCTTGGGAAAATTCTCTTCTAAATGCAGTAGGAAGGCTTATTAGCAAATCTTTACAATATCAAATTCCTTTAGAGGAGTTAGTTGATACGTTAGAAGGATGCGGAGGTGATCCGCTCTGGTTGAAACTAGGAGATAGATCTTATCTAACGAATGGAGTAGTAGGAGCTATATCCACAGTTATTGACGAGATTTTTAGAGAAGGTCATAAAGAGAACAAATCCATCAAATCAGCCCAAAGATGTCCTCAATGTGGGAAGGAGGCATTGGTTATGATTGGAGGGTGTCGTGGAGGAACATGCTTAGAGTGTGGATATTCAGCATGTTCTTAAGGGTAGCGAGGAATGTTTGTTAAAGAGAAATTAGTATTCTTTATGAAGATGATAGCTAGAGGGATAGAAGAAAAGCTAGGACTTCCCTCTAGCGTTTATTTCACTAAAGAGGATGAAAAGGAAATCTATTCATGGGATTCCAAAGTAGCTTCTTCTATATGGAGTAGGGTTGAAGAAAGTATTTATCAAGAGGATATTTCTTATGAATCTCTTATCAACGTCTTCTGTTTCCGTTACAAATTCAACTGTGATAGATGCAGTTACGGAAAGAGACATGGGAAATGTGAAGAGGAGGGAAGTGATTATAAGGAGATTGTTAGAAAGGCTAATGAACTACAACCTACCAAACTAATTAAAATTATTCTGCCTTCATTCTGGTACAAGGAGGTAATTGATCTCATCAATGAATTTATCTAAAGGAGGAATGAATGGACTTTTATTTCGATGTTAACATTAGAATTGACGAGGAGACATACCAATGGCTACAAGAAAAAGCAGAAGATAGAGGTTTAACCGTACCTGAATACATTGTTCTAATCTTGCGACATTTATGCGACCTTTCTATTGCTATGGAAGATTGTTCTCCTTCTTGGGAAGGGAACGGAGGAAGTCTTTGGTAAATAAGGAGGGAAATCTATGAAAGTAAGTTTTGAGAGTGGGTTTGTTCGTGAAATTCTAATCAACCATGCATCAAACAAGGTAACATTTACTATCGAAATACCTATGGATGAAATTCCTTATTGGAATCTACCAATACTTCCTGCAAAAGCGAAAGGGACGCTTGAATTTGATATTAGAATTTCTATGAACGAAAGTGAAGCATAAGAAAGAAGGAGTAAACTATGGGAATTTTTGAATGTTCAGCAAGAACGTTGATAAATTCCTATTATTATGGACTCTGTGAGTTTGAGGATACTCCAGGATGTCAATATTTCCAAGGTAGTTCTGAAGAAGAATTGTGTCGATGCTATCCTGATAACTGCATTTACAAAATCTTAGAAAATGAAGGTGGCTACCTTGTCGTTATTGATAAACAATGTTCCTTGTTACCTGCTCAGATAGAACTTTTGAAGGATAAGTCTATTTTTCTGATTAGAGTTCCTGTAAATGAGATTAGTCTTGATGACCAGGTTCGCTTGGCTAAAACACTATCACAAATCCTGTCTCACTACCCTTTGACAACAGTGGTTTTTGCTTCTCCAATCTCATTCTTACTACGAGAATTGATGGTAGAGATAATGTTTCAAAATAGTGTAGATTACATTCGAGTCAGGCTTCTCTATAACAATAAACAAGAAGAGAAGACATTGCCTGGAGGGAGGATGGTTTATACAGTCCCTGCTGAAGGCTGGAGACTGGTCTAGCTTAATTTTCCGAGATCGTCTCGTTTCGGATCATAATTACAATAAGAGAACGAAACGTAGGAGGGAGAAAAAGATGGAAGAGGTCATGAGGTTGGAAATCAAAGAGGCTGATGGTCGTAGGTTTTATTTTAGAGACTTTGGAAGTGAAGTTCATGATCGTACTTCTTTCCGGTTATGGGTTAGCCCTAAATTGGTCAAATGGGAGGAAGACGAAGAAGAAGGCAAGGTTCCAATCATTAAGTTCCCTGTCAAAAACGCATCGATCAGACAGGGAAAGAGCAAATATACAATGATTCTTCGACCAGAGAATGGTGGCATTGTATATCACACATATATCAAATCTGGATACCGAGGCACAGGAAAGATTACTAAGTTTAACCCTGAACCTTCTGAGATAGCAGTTTACCGTATTTACGCCTCTCCTAGAGGTTCGCTTGGAGTATCTTCTGGATACTTGATAATGTTAGACAAAGAAGCACCACTAACTTACCACTGGGAAAAGTCCGGTCGGTTATATGGGAAGCCAGGACAAGGGACAACTATAGTGTATCCTGATGGAAATGTCGAAGAATTACCCGAAACAGATTTGTGTGAAATAGAGGATTTGGGAGAAGAATTAGGGAGTTAGTTATGCGAATTAGAAAAATAAATAGTTCTGGACTTGTAACTGATATTGCGTTTAGTCGAGGCGAAACCTGTTTCAAAATCCCTTACGAGATAGGTTTTCTTTATGGTAACACTTCTTCTTTGGTCTTTTCTGTTAGGGATTTACCTATTCCATCAGCTATAGATGATATGGACAAAAAGAGATCTGAGCTCTATGCTGATACTGCTTTGGAGCTGTGGAAACTTGTATTGAAAGAGAGAGAAGAAGGTATTCAAGGTTTTCCTTTGGAATTTACCGACCTCTTTTTTGAGATTCACAAGAACAAGTTCGCAATTTTTAAGATTCCTAATTCAAAAATGTTTGTATCTATTGCATCCAACTTTATCATACCTTTTCAGAAGTTATCATTGCTTTTCGATATTCTTCTACATACTCCTAGACTACCTTCGGTATTGGAAAAATCGGATTCTATGGACTTAGCAGTTAGTCCTTTAGACACCCAGGTAATGGTAACAGTAGTTGATCGATTCCATGGAAAGTTAATCGGGTTTGTTTTACCTGCCTTCATTCCTGATCATATTCTAACCCTCTTCGGTTAAAAGCATTTGCTTAAGGAGATCAATAGGTATAAGGACTTGTCTCAGTAGGTTGGGTGAAGTTTACTATTGGGAACCTCGCTCTCAGAAGGAGGATATTGATGCTACTCAAAGTCAAACAACATGATCCAAATATGCCACCTTTAAAGCAGTATGGGAATTGGATTGATCTTTACTTTTGCGGGATTCATCCTGCATCCCCCACCAATCCTAGAGAATGGGATGGAGGGGATAACTCTTACTGCTTCTTTCCTGATGATTTTTACATTCTATCATTAGGAATTTCTGTTGAAATCCCTAGCGGCTATGAAGCACATATAATACCCCGCTCGTCACTTTTCAAACGGCACGGTATCTTCATGGCCAATTCAATGGGTGTTATTGATAATTCATATTGCGGCGATGACGATATATGGGGCTTCCCTGCTTATTTCACTCGTTATACAATTCTTCGTCTATATGAGCGTATCGCTCAGTTTCGCCTTATAAAAGCGATGCCTCCAATCGAGATTGAGTATGTCCAAAAACTAAACAACAAAAACCGTGGGGGATTTGGTCAAAGTGGAAACTAAATATAATGGAGGTAACAAATGGTAGTTAATCTTCTTGAAGAAACGTTAGAAGTTTTGAAGAAGTACGGTAAATCTCCTAAAGATGTTAGATGGGTTGGTTCTAAAGACGGGAGGTATGCTATTACGTGGAGTGAATTCAAAAAAATAGCAGATGTTATATACGACAAAAGTTATGGCAGTCAAGAAGTAGCGAAGGACTTAGTTGTTGTTGGAGAAGATTGGTGGCTTGAACGCTGTGAATATGATGGATCTGAATGGTGGGAATTTAAGACCCTCCCAGTAAAACAACCAGAAGCTGTAAAGTTTACGAAGGTTTTAATTACTTCCTTTGCTTGGAATCTCGATGAGATCAATCAATTAACAATGACGACTTTAGAAAAAATCGACAAGGTTGAAAAGGAACTAAAAAGATTTACCAGACGAATAAAAGCTTGTAAACAACGTTTAAAGGAAGATCCCAATTTAGTCGGATGTAAAGAAACTGCCGCTTTAAAGAGGGCGAGTATGGATCTTTCGAGGGTATTGGTAGAATTACGTAAACCTTTTTGACCAGATTCTTGTTATGGAGGTAACAAAATGAAAGAAAAAACAAAAAAGTATGAGTTGCTAAAAGACACTTTCATCAGATGGTCTGGTGTAAAGCTCTATCGAATTAGAGCTTGCAGAGATTTTGGAGATGTAAAGAAAGGCGATTTAGGTGGGTATATCGAGAAAGAAGAAAATCTTTCCCACGAAGGAACATGCTGACTCTATGATAATGCTAAAGCATTCGGTGACGCTAGAGTAGCTGGTGATGCCAAGATTTATAATATTGCTAAGATTTCCGGAAATTCCGAAATATATGGTAACGCAAAAATTTGGGATAATGCCCGCGTCATGGGCAACGCCTATGTATTTGATAAAGCTGAGATTCGAGAAAACGCAGTAATCAAAGATAGTGCTATGGTGCATGGAAAGGCTAAAGTAAGTGGAAGGGCTTTGATTTGTGGTAATACAGAAGTCAGAGGTAATGCCAAGGTTCGTGACCATGCTGTAGTTCAAGACTTTGCTAAAGTTGACGAAAACGCTGAAGTGTTTGAGTTCGCTTGTATTTGCGAATTTGCTAGAGCCGACGGTAATTCAAAGATTTTTGGCTCAGCTAAGTTGGGAGGAAAAGCTAAAGCGAGCGGAAATGCGGTAATTTACGGTGATGCAAATATTTGGTATGGTCAACTAACCAAGGATATTAAAGAAGATCTAATTCAGTACATTGCATGCTCACTAAATGTTTATCCAGTCAATGGAAAATACGTCCTGTATAAGCGAGTGAATAAAAGGGCTCCTGGAATATATGTGTCCCTTTTCGATCCCCATTTCGTGTACCGTGAGGGCGAATACGCTGAAGTTGAAAATCCAAACTTGGACTTTTTGGAGGGCTGTGGTGAGGGCATACATGTTTCAACACCTTTTTGTTGGAATCAAGGTGATACTTTGATTGCTGTAGAAGTAAGTATTGATGATATTATCACGTGCATGGATGGAAAATTGAGGTGTAGGAAGGTAAAAGTGATAGGGGAAGTTTAAACTAATAAAAGGAAAATAATAGGTTAGACCGAAACAGAAATATTAAAACGAAAAATAATCGATAAAGGAGATAATTATGTATCGGAAGATAAAATGTCCAGTATGCAAAACAGAACTTGACATCGAAGTGAAAGTGTCAACAGAAGGAGAAAATAGGTTCGAACAAACTATTTACGAAGCGATACAAAAATTCTTATTCTGGAAACTGTATGGATGTCCAAAATACAAAAAAGACCAGCGTTTTTACGACGATTATCAGAAATACGTTAAGTTTACTCCTAAAGATCATAAGTCAGGAATTTTCGAATTTGCAATATTAGCATTTGGTGATCCTGATGGTGATACATGGATAGTCGGTTCTATAGAATCTTCTGATGGATATTTAATAAAGGATACATTAGATTATCGCCTGTCTGGCGATAGATGGGGATAGCTTCAATCCAAAGAAAAGGAGGGAAAAATGATTTCAGGTTGGGAACTTTATTGGATTACAAGATTGAATGCATTAAAAGGTGTTTTGTGGGTTACCCTATGTATAGGAGGCTTTGTATGGGCTGTTTTTACAAGTCTTGTAATGGTAGATGATGGCCTCAATTTGAATGAACAGGGTAGAAAGTGGCATAAGTTGTGGATATTGTCGTTGGTTTTGGTGTTAATGACTCTATGGCTAGTACCCACCACTGAAGAGATGTTTGCTATTAAAGTACTTCCTGAGATAGTTAATAATGAGAAGGTCCAGCACATCCCGCAAAAAGCTTTAGAATATGTTGACAAATGGCTGGAATCGCAGCTTGAAGAATTACGGAAATAAAAAAGAGAAGGCGGGTGTTGCCCGCCTTCATAAATGCCAGATGTGAGGGAGAAATCATGATAAAAAATTGCAAGCACTGCATGAATGTATAAGAAAACTGCCCGCAATCGCAAAAGATGAAATCGATGTAAAAGAAGAAGCATTAAGGCTTATTGCTGAATTGCAAAAGGATTTAAGTATAAGGAGAAACATAAAATGACTAAATTTACCAGAGGTAACTTGTTAGAAGCCGATGTAGAAGCCTTAGTTAATGCGGTAAACACAGTAGGAGTAATGGGCAAGGGTATTGCTTTGCAGTTTCGTCAAACTTTTCCAGAGAACTACGAAGCATATAGAAAAGCTTGTAGATCTGGAGAAGTAAAAATAGGTAAGATGTTTGTTGTATCAACTGGTTATCTTACCAATCCTCGTTATATTATCAACTTTCCAACAAAACGTCATTGGCGTGATAAATCCAAGTTAGAATATATTGAAAGAGGTTTAGAAGATTTGATATATGTTGTTAAAGAGAAAAACATTTCTTCAATTGCTATCCCGCCTTTAGGTTGTGGGCTTGGAGGTTTACGCTGGGAGGATGTTCGTCCTCTTATCATTGAAGCCTTTAAATCTATTCCAAATATGGAGGTATTAGTTTATGAACCTTACTAGATAAAAGGAGATTAACCATGCAAATTACAATTTGCGATATTTGCGGTACGAGTAAGAATGTACGAAAGGTTTGGTTACCATACGATAGACAAGCGACAGCGGCTGGTTCCTGCGAAGATGTAGGGAAAACCTATGACCTGTGTTGTGAATGTTATCTTAAGGTCTTGAAGAATGTAATTAAAAAGAAAATCAAAGCTAGAAAGCTAGACGAATTTTCCTTCAATGCAAACTTGATAGATGTTATTGAGGAAAAGAAGAAAGAATCGTCTAATAATCGAAAATGTTAAAAGCATTCCTCCAAAATTCGGAAAGAGCAGGGGAGTCAGAAAATGCCAAAACGATTGAGAAGTCCCATCAGGTGGTTTGGTGGCAAAGGACAGCTAGTATCAAAACTTGTAAAATATATTCCCAAGCATACCTACTACTGTGAGGTATTTGGCGGAGGAGCTTCACTTCTTTTTGCTAAACCACCAGCCAGATTCGAAGTTTACAACGATATTGACAGTGGTCTAGTAACGTTCTTTCGAGTGCTAAGAGACCCAAGGAAGTTCAAACGCTTTTACAAAAAGGTCTGCCTGACCCCTTATTCTCGGGAAGAATATTACTATTACAAAGATACATGGGAATCTGTTGAAGATGAGGTAGAAAGAGCTTATAGGTGGTTCATTGTGGCGGGGATGAGTTTTAGGGGCATTTTTGGGACTAGTTGGAGTTATGCAGTAAAACAAATCCGCCGGAACATGTCTGGAGCCGTTTCTAAGTACCTCTCCATTATTGAACAACTACCAACAATACATCAACGTATAATGACCGTCCAAATAGAACATCTTGACTGGAAAACATGCGTTGAGAAGTATAACGATTGGGGATGGGATGGATGGTATTACCTTGACCCACCCTACTATCCTGACACTCGTCGTGCAGGTAAATACAAGCACGAGTTCACCAGAGAACAGCATGAAGATTTAATAGAATGGTTGCTGACTCAAGCTAAAGTGAAGGTAATGTTATCTGGATATGATAATCCAGTTTATCAAAGGCTTGAACAAGCTGGATGGAAAAAGATTTGTTGGGATGTCGATTGTAAAGCAGTAGGTAGAACACGAGCTACTAAAATTTTAGGTGAGGGTGCTTCTTACCGTATGAACCAACGGCGTTTGGAATGCATTTGGATCAACTATAACTATGTAGAAAATCTTCTTCCCTTTCAAAACAAGAAGATACGGAGGTAATCCACTAACTTCTAAAACTCGCAGAGGTGAACTATGACTAGAAATACAGAGAGACTATTGTTAGTAGATTTGCTAGTTTCTGTTATCCCTATGCTTATTATAATCTTAAGCGGACTCACCTTTGCAATATGGATGTCGAATAAACTGGCTCATAAGGAAAATAGGATTTCAAAAGTTGAGGAGAATGTAGAAATTAATAGAAAGTCTGGTAAGGAAGAAATAAATGAAATGTTAGTTGATACAGTAGCAGATTGGGTCTATTCAAACTCTTATAGAACAGACAAATACATGTCCAAGTGGATAGCTGGATGTATTGTTAAAAATGCAAGGTACGACATCTCGCTTACCCTAGCTATCTTCACTAGAGAAAGCAATTTCAATATCACTGCGATTTCTAAAGCTGACGCCTATGGGATTGCTCAAATTCATTTGGTAGTTGTTCAATAATGGAAAAGTACACTTCAAAGAATTAAAAGAGAAAGGAATAATAGATTCTCCTAGAGACTTATTTAACCCTTGCATAGCTACGAAAGCTTTTAACTATATCTTTGAGCAGAAACTGCAAAAAGCTAAAGGCGATACCGAGCTAGCGATTTTGTATTACCTTGGAGTCGATAGAAAGAGCAAAGTAGGAAAGGAATATCTCAAAGACGTTTTGGAATACCAGCGTCAGTTTGAATCTAAATTGGCTAAGCGGGTTTTTGTTTTGAATAAGAAAAAGGAAGTTGAGGACGAAACCGAAACGATGAAAAGGATTATAGAATAAGCAAGAGGAGAGAAACCATGTTGTACGTATGCCTCTGGATGGGATCAAGAATTTGGGCTGTAGGATCTTATAATTCTGCAGGATTAAGTCGTTGGACGGTAGGATTCTATACTTCTGATGGCGAATGGATTCCAGATTCTGATTGGGATTCTCCAGAAGGAGCTATTGAACGGATGCGAGTTCTTAACGAAGACAATTTGGATAAGATGGAAGAAATTAACAAAAGATAAACAAAATGGGAGGTGTAAACATGATAGTTCATAAGACAGCCTTATTACTTAAAGAGATGACAGCCAAAAAAGGATCACTCGCTAATTGGTTGGGGTATATTTTCGTTGATCAAGACAAGACGTTTGCTACTGACGCACACCCTGCAATGATACTGAAAAATCCACCTCAGGAATTAGCTGATGAATACCCTCAGCCACCTCAAGCAGAAGGTTTTGAGCCTGTTGAACAAGTAGCTTTAGACCAGAAAACTATTAATCGCATCGAAAAGAATCTTTCTAAGAACCCTCTTCACCCAATTTTGAATCATTTTCTCATTGGTAAGCGAGACGATAAAGTTGAAATCTTTATGACTGATCTAGATAATCATGTTCAAATAACACAACAAGGTGATGAACCTGAAGCTCCTGACATTGATGCCGTGCTTCAGGATACAGACGGTAAGCGTGAGGAAATTTGTCTTGATCTTGCCTTACTAGAAAAAGTCGTAAAGGTTTTAAAGAAGATGCAAACTGCACTTAAGCTAGAGCAAATGCCTGTTGTTGTGGGAGTCCCGAAGGACAAAACTAAAGCTTTTACCCTCGAAGTGAATGTTGACTGTGATAGTCAGGTTGGAATGAGTAAACTAGAGGTAAAAGCGTTGATAATGCCACTTAAAGAGGAAACCCCTAGGAGGGATCGAAATAGAAAGGAACTTTTTGGGGTTTAATCTATCTTCGAATATAATATAAGTGAAGGTAAAGGTAAAAGCAGAAAGGAGAAGAACGATGAAACGTAAAGTTATTGCTTCTCTCGCTAGTATTGCACTAGGTCTTACTTTGCATATCTATAACTATGGTCATCATAGGAGCAGAATAACTATTTACAATCATAATTACAACGTTCGACTGCGATACCATTACAGAAATTCGACAATAGGAATACATCACTATCGTGATCGTGACAACCAGACAATTTACCTAAGGCTACCTCGAGGGTCTATTAGAATCAGGATCGACTAAAGGAGGAGAAGATGATAGAAGAAATTCTAGGAAGAATCGAAGAGAAACTTTCTGGAGAACAGTTAACCGAAGATAACATTAGCGAGGCTGTGGATACTGCTACAAATGAGGTTGTTACAGAATTCCTCTCCGATTGCATTCCTGGATTTGATTTGGATGAAGAGGATCTTGAAGAGTGGGACGAAGATTGGATAAGATTTGTTCGAGAACTTAGGGAGTACAAAGAGAAGAAATTGAACAAAAAGTAATTTTTTCTTTACCCTTCCCTCTTGTAGGGAAGGGTTTTTCGTAAATAATCATTCGACTGTTATGGTTTCTAGAAAAGCACTGTCTCTGTAAATATTCATAACTATCTTTTTTATCGGAGGAGCAGTTACCGAAGTCAGAACAAAATAAACTCCGGAAACGATCACACTTGAGCTTACATAAGAATATATAAACTCATCTTTACTAACTACAAATTCAGATAATTCATTATGTATCACATTATATTCAAATTGTCCTAAAGGTTCTCCGAAATCCACAACAACCTTTTTATCACCTATCACACCGGTCCTAGTAGCAAATTTAAGTTCAAAATCTTCTACCTCAGACACGTTGGAACTAACATATGTCAAACTTACATCTATCCTTCCAGGAACGAATTTCACCAAGTCATATAATTCCGTAGCTGATTCATAGACATAGTATTTATTGTGTGGGTTACGTCCCCATCTGTCTTCCACCACTAGTGGGGTTCTATTTATGACTAGTATAGGAAGGTCTTTATGAAATGATTTACTCCTATTTTCTTCACTTCTTATTTTAGTAATGATTGACCTTATATCTGTATTGTTCTGAGAATACACAACATTGTACTCGTTCTTTAAAGCATGGACATACTTTGCCAACACACTAGATATCATGACAGTTTCCTCTTAGGTGTTTATTGGAACTACCCTCAGTCTTTTTGCTATTGACACGCTAGTGCCTACGTCTTCCACTGATACCACTTTGTAATCTAAGGTAATTGAATCCTTATACACCCTAATCACATCCCCAGGACGCACTTCTGATATATCATCACGTTTCAGATATGCTACACCCTCCGTCTCTATCGGAAAATCGAACTCATCTCCATACGGACTGAAAGACGAATACGGAGGAACTATCGACTTAATTCCACTTAATACCGTAGTATATGACTCAGACGTATCATATTCTCCACCATAGACATCAGCCTCTTCAGTATTGTTCGGTCTTAGCACATCACAAGACATGCCTATCACATCCACTAGGTAATCTATACCAGCTGGAACTATATTAGATAGCAACGACTCGTATTTATCAATCATCTAGCAAGTCCTCCGAATTGTTGATTGCCATGTTAATTGTTTTCAAGTATTCTTCCAAAGCGTTGAGATATTCGACTGACTCATCATTACAAGTCTTTCTTAGTTTAGAGATCATAAACTTACAACACATCAAGGCATTTCTTATGTAATGCTGTTGAGACATGCTTAAATTGCTAAATACATTCATATTGCTTGGTTTCACGATAGATTTCACTAGATCAAATACCGCACCATTGTCAAATTTCTTACAGGAGAAAATATCTAACGTCATAAAATTGTACTCTGGCCATGTATGAATTTGTGCCCCAGATTCTAACCATACTACGGTACCACTTATTCCATAATCCTTATTTGTTGCTATACTATCATCAGCATTAGCTACTGGAATTTTAACTATGATAGGAGGCACTACGATTCTCATATCAATAGCTTTACTAATCTCCTCGACTAAATCATAGACAAACTTAACATCATCAATTGGACTGTTACAGTCAAACGCTTCGATAATCAGCCTTTGCCTTTTAACTTGAACACTCATGAGACTTCCCTTCCCGATCTTTATGTAAATTTCTTTTTGTGTAAAAGAGCTCCTAGTACAGCATTTACTGACATTAGAACTTTGAATCCCTTTTGGAGACTCTTAGTCATCAACTTGGAGTAATTGTATTCTATTCTTTCAACATAATCTATCGTTTCCTCAGAATGCTTCCCTGTAACGAATTTCAAATAACGCTTAACACAATTCCAAAATAGATGATTACACTTCCTATCCTTCTTAGCTAGTTTTTGTGCCTTCAAAATATTACCAAGTCCAGCATTGTAGCTAGCAAACGTTAGCCTTAGCCTTTCTACTCTCGATCTTTTAGCTTTCCAATTGTTCCATAGTTTACGATCATAGTATATCCCCATCATAATGTTGATTCTTGGATTGGTGAGCAACAACCTAGTTCCTAGTTCCTTAGATAACTCTTTACCAGTTCCAGGCATTATTTGCATGATTCCAACTGCTCCAACAGGAGATATAGCATTAGGATTCAGATTTGATTCTGCTATTCCTTGAGCTTTAAACCATTTCCAGTCAACTGCCCTGGAGAAGAACATTATAGTGTATTTTCTGAACCAGAAATCGTACTGATCGTGCTTGTAGGAAGCATAGGCGCTGGAAGTGAGGAATAAGATGAAGAAGGTAATTAGAAGCAACCTAACAAGCTTCATTTACATTCCTCCACTAACCCAAGAATCTGGAAATTAGGATAGAAATCCCTACTATGTATCCAGCCACTACCACTCCTACTGCAACATTGTGTTTCTTCAGTTCAGCTATGGTATCTATTTCTTTGATTAGATACTTGTCAACTAACCTGAATACAATCCCTGATATTACCAACCCTAGAATAGCATAAAGAATGTTTATCAAGAAATTGGTCAATGTTATTATGGAAATGTCGGAAAGCATCTTGTTCCTCCTTTGGTGAAAACTCCCCTCTCTTTGGAGAGGAGTGTCTAACCTTCCTAGTTACTATTCTCCTTCTCGACCATTTCAACTATATCCAACATTCCTGATAGGATCCTTACCCAAGCTTTTCTTTCTTCACTAGACAAAACCTTATCCTCATCCAAGGTTATCTTAGTAGATACAAGTGAGAACATAGTATTTATCAAATCGGAAATTGCAGCTTTCACATAAAGAGGCTTATCTTTTGTAATATCAAAAAACGCATTCTGTATAGCCTCGTGAACCATATCTTCGGTATCATACTCTTCTTTCTCAAGAGCTTCTATGATAGGTTTTAAAGCTAGCTTAAATTCATCTGCATATTCTGGATTACCGTGTAAAAATAAGGCAGTTGAAGACCTAAGTACGGTCCTGACTATTTCTGCATTTCTTAGGACTGTGCTTCTAGCTTTTTTAAACGTCTTTCCCATCTTCTAATCCTCCCTTATTCTTCCTTAATCACATCTTTCATCTTAACATTGAACCACTCAATAAAAGCTTTGATTCCTGCTTCATCTAGCTCAGCTTTGTCATATACAACCTTGTTACCTTCTTTCTTGGTAAAAATCTCAACTATGTCATTGTTAGCTATTGTTATTTTGATTGCATAAAGGTCATTTTCGCTATCAATCACTCTAGCACCAAAGTAAGAAGAATTCTTCAACAAAGCGCCAAGGGCTTTAGCATTGTCTGGAGTTATCTCCAGTGATTCAATAACCTTTAGCAACTCGTTAGCCTTACTCATAACTTTATCCTCCTCTTTAAAAGATTATTCCTTCGTGTATAGTTTTAACATTAGCCTTAAACCTTCCATCGCTATCATACTTTACTACACAAAAACCTTGTGTCCAATTATTGAGGATAGCATATTCAAAAGTAGTAGCTAAATGTCCTACAGCTCCTCCCCAATACAAATCGCCAGCTATGTTCTTGAATACCTTTTCTTGGTTTCTGTGAAAATGACCTACTATGAAATTATCATGAACGTATTTCCAAATTACGTTTGTAATGTACTCAGGATTGTATCCACCTCTAACCTTTTCATGTCCATGCAAATGCCATAACCGTCCAATCCTAAAAGGCTTAGTCACATACTCGATGTTGAGGTTTTCTAATCCTAACTTAACCTCGATCAGATCTTCCACTAGTTCGTATATCTCTTTAGCATTTTTAACAACATAACGATTCAACCTCTGTTCATGGTTCCCTTCATAATAAATAATTCTAGCATTCGGATAACGTGATCGAAGATCAACTAGAAACTCTCTAGCTATTTCTAACTCTTCTCCTATCCCTTCTGAAGTAGGATTATGAACAAAATCGCTTATCTTGTAAAAATCTACCAGATCTCCTAGTATAGTTATTATCGTAGGTTCAATTCTTTCTTTCTCTAAGTAATCAAACACTAACTCAACTGCTAGCTTGTCGTGAAAAGGAATGTGAAGGTCAGATAATATGAGTTCTATTTCTTCATCATTTAAATCGCACTGTTCTTCTACTTTGAGACTTAGAAAATCTCTGTTGCGAAGAGCAAATAATATGTTCCTCGCTAATGATTCTGGTATCTGTAAAAGCTTAGCTAGCCTATGCCTTCCAATCTTTCCGTCTTCCTTTTCCCATATGATAAGAGCCTTACGCCACAGCTCATACGGTACAGTGGACAACTATACCTCCTATCTTTCATTGCTTTCCCTTTTGCCTATCATTTTAGACCCACACATAGGACACTCTATTTGATTGCAGGGAATACCTCTATCATGTTTCATTTCGTATCCACATTCAGGGCATACACAAATATCTACTCCTCCATCACCTACTCTAGACCCTCCTAAACCTTGCTGTTCTATGAGCTCTAGCAGTTCTCTTGCTTTGCTCATGATTTTTACCTCCTTTAGCCTAGTTTTGATCTTTCCTTCAACATGGATATGATCTCGTTATAAATTGCAGTTACTTGCTTTTTTATTTCACATATCGAACTTTCTATCCTAGATATATCCTCTTTAGTAGCAAATCTTGATTGAATTTCTTCTAATCTATCTATTTTTCCGTTTCTAATATGATCCAGTCTATCTCGATCCTGAATTATAACCTCAAAATACTTTCTACATTCATCACGTTGTACTTTACACTCATTTCGTTGATTTTCTATTAGCTTTACTAAGTCCTCTCGCTTAGCAACTCCTCTAGTAGATAGAACCAAAGTAATTGAACTAGAGATAGCGGCGATTGTAATTCCTAATAGGGTAACCTCTACAATATTCATATTGCTACTCTCCATTTGAATGGATAGAATAAGTTTCTACAATCCAGGATCGCCAGATAAACTATTTTTGATTCCTCGATTTTCTGATGACACGAATAACTACATAAACCAATACTGCTAATCCAATCAGCTTAATCATTGTTACCCTTCTTTGACTTCTTTCCTTGGTATGCAAACCAACCAAATAGTCTTACTGCCCAATACATTACAATCCTCTTCCATTTAGGAACTTTTAGTTCTTCCATAGCATGAAAAAAGATTAAATCACTTATCTTTCTGGTAAACAATCCGTGGCGATAACAATAATCGTGAACAACTGCCGCTCTTGAGTACCTGCCTACTGGTGGAAGGATCGGCCAGAAGATTCGGGGGATAGATGCAAAATCTGTCTTTGAACCTTTTGGAATTTCTATAACTAAATCTAACTTTCTATCCTCGTAACTGAAATCTTCATAGACTTCCCACTCTAGGACTTTTTTCTTATAAGGAAAAACCCCAAGCAGTTTCTTTCTGATTTCTTTTACAGGCAATTGTTTTACAACTAACTCACCTATAAAAGGCATGGGGATGCCTCCTTTTACAAAATAACCTCTGAAGAAGTTACTGGTTCCACAAAGTCAACGATTATCTCAGAAGGCAATACTGCTGTTCTTATGTCCTGAGGAAGTATCTTAATTCTTCTAGGAGTGGAGGATTTCACTGTAAACTGACCTTCACCATTGTTAATATTTATCAACAAAGGTTTGATAACAGAGTTATCTTCGTTTCTTAGTATTATTTTATATTCTCCTGACCAGTCATAGGTAGAGCCATCGTCATTCTTTAACACAAAAGAAATTTCAACTGAATCCTCACCATCAGCAATAGCTGTGTCTTTGGATAGATTGACTTCTACTGTGGGTAAATCAGGTGTTTGATCACCATTATATATTCTAACTATTCTGCCATTACCAAAGTCCCTAATTATATAATCACCATCAACCCATTCTTCATAACTAGCCATTATGTCTCCTCCTTTCTAGTAGATGCAGTATGCTATATCTAGGTATAACGCACAGTCACCGTCTCTACGTCCTTTAATAACCAATGAATTATTAGCTACCAAGCTATTAGATAGTAGAGGAACCAAAACTAATTGATCCAAACTATCCTGACAAACTCTAAAATCGTGGATCACAGTAACTCCATCTACAATAATCTCAATATAACCAAGGCCTGAAGTGTATGCACTCATATATAATATTCTAGCTCTGCCTGATATATTAAGTAGCTCAGTATAAGCTACTTCAGCGGCATAGACTGTAGTATATTGGACAGTAGCTGAACTAGGAAAATAAAGCAAGTCATTTAACCTAGGATCGTTACTAGCCAATCTTGAACTTATTGTAGCATCTAAATTATCCAACCTTGAATCGTTACTAGCCAACCTGGATGAAATAGTAGCATCTAAATTATCTAATCTTGAATCATCACTAGCCAACCTAGAACTTACTGTAGCATCTAAGTTGCTAAGCTTATCCAATCTCGAATCACTACCAGATAATCTAGAACTTATATTAGCGTCCAAGCGATCTAATCTTGAGTCATTACTAGCTAACCTAGAACTTATAGTAGTATCAAGATTGTTTAATTTATTCAACCTATCATCATTACTAGACAACCTGGAGGAGATAGAAGTATCTAGAAAACTAAGTCTTGAATCTGTAGACGATAACCTGGATGAAATAGTAGCGTCTAAATTGTCTAATCTAGCATCTGTAGATGACAGCCTGGAACTTACAGTAATATCTAAATTGCTAAGGCTATCTAACCTACTATCATCGCTAGCTAACCTGGAACTTACGGTTACGTCCAGATGTGAATCAATCCTATCTTTTATACTAGTTATTAAAGATTTGATCTTAGGTAACAAAACAGTTAACATAAATACCTCCTTAAAGCTTTCCTCTATGCTACCCTTTCATGCCGACTACTACTTACCTCGCTAGAATGGAGTCCTGCCTAGCGAGGTAAGTAGTGAATAGAACTCCATTTTAACTTTGTCACCAAGAAGTCTCCTCCTTTTCCTGGGTCACAAACTCTCAGCAAACGCCACCAATTCGTCTAAGGTTTCGAGTGAATTTAATTCCTGCATTTTTTCTGCATACCAGTTTAACTGTTCTTGCAATGTACCGGATGTGAAATTAAGTAAATCACTATCTGTGTAGCCCTGATCTGCTAATGCCAGCATCTTGTTGAATGCGCTTTGTTCTTTTTCAGTTAGCTGAGAAAGGTCGGGGGATAATGTGCTAATTATTTTTGCAAGAAGACAAACAGCTTTTGTTGAACTTGCATTTAGTT
>Ga0190314_1000248_pt1 | contig 20573 bp, 18 predicted proteins | sample 4870071112_MG_FD_165055 | JGI IMG/M metagenome (GOLD analysis project Ga0190314, IMG submission 165055) | Hydrothermal vent sediment bacterial communities from Southern Trench, Guaymas Basin, Mexico - 4870-07-11-12_MG | ecosystem: Environmental > Aquatic > Marine > Hydrothermal vents > Sediment ...
GAGGAAAAGGAATTGGAAGTAGATTTGTAAGATACGTTGATGAAAAAGCTATTGAAGAATACAAGGTCAATAAAATTACGGTAGTTCCTGAGAAGAAAAGTATCAAATTTTACCAGAAACTAGGATTTTCCGAATTTGAAAAATACACGACAATAGAAATATACAAAACCGCACGAAAAATTAGCGTATCTGAAATAGATCTGGATACAATTAACGACCTACATGATTGGTTTTTCATCATAGGACGCTTCGCTAGCTCACGCTCAATTCTATTCAACATGAAATGTAAATACTACTTTCCGAAACTTAGAGTTGAAAAATACGCTTTTTCCTTTGATTTAACTAACGGCGAAGCAATAGCAATAATACGTAAAAGCAGAAGATGTATTATTCCTTGCAGTTTTTATTGCTGGATAAAAACACATTTCCCCTCTAGCGAAATAATCAAAGAATGCATAGAAATTGCAAGCGGTTTAGCTAATAAATTAAACGTCAATAAACTTATAACATGCGTAAGAAATGATTTCAAAAAAGAAGTAAGTCAACTAAAATTCGTTAAAATTAGGGATGAATTCCCATTCTTTGCAAAGATCTTAGAAAACACTTCATCGCAATAACTTTAACGGCACATAATCACAAACTTGCAACACTTTTCATCTAACAACACTGATTTCCTGGTTCTTCTATTAAAACAAACAATGCTTAGAAATCTCTCCTTATAAAACCATGAAATATGAAACAATGCCTTCACGCATTCATAAAGGAATATATTACTGAGATGACTAAAGAAATAGAGCCGGGGGCGGGATTTGAACCCGCGACCTTGGGCTTACTTGCATGTCCTCCTTGTTACAAGGCCCACGCGCTACCAGACTGCGCTACCCCGGCGCTCTTCATTAGTAATATCAGTAAAAATATAATTCGGTCGTTTAAAAAACTTTAATGTTTATATCAACATAAATCTCCCTGCAGGACGTGCAACATGTGTTAAACGAGGATTTCTGCTTACATGTTTGATTATGATAATCGTTATGTCTAATTTGTGTTCTGATGGTTTTATAATTAGTCATTCGGTTTTTCCCTCTCTTTTAGAGGAAGCTCATACACCCATGCGTCCTCTCCGTCAATGTAATATCCTTTTATTCTCTTGATGCGCCTGAAACCGAGTTTTTCATATAATTGAATTGCCGGCTTGTTTGAAACTCGTACTTCCAAGATAACTCTTGTACAATTTGCTTCTCGAAATCTTCTGATTGCTTCAAGCATTAGTGCTGTGCCAACTCCTTTTCGTCTCCATTTCGGGTGAACTGCAATCGATACTATATGTCCTCTTTTTAATTTACTGAAAATATGCTCTCTTTCGTATCTGCCTATTAAATATCCGATAATCTCATTATCCGTTTCTGCTACTATAAAAAAACAGTTTTGTGCTTTAAGGAGCCACCATAATAGATCATACCCATAGGGGTTCTTGAAAGATAATCGTTCGATTTCGTAGATTTTTACTAAGTCATCTTCGTTTGCGTCACGAAGCCTATATTTCATGCGTCCTTCCATTGGTAAACTATCCAAAAATAATTATGTTTTGTCTTATAAGGAGGAGATATTAATGTTGCAAGATTACTTACTGGTATGCTTATCATTCGTTATTAGTTTTTTCGTAGTTTATATTTCAACGAAGATTTGGATTCATTTAGCACATAAAAAACGAATTGTTGCGCCTGACGCGCATAAAAAAGGCACTCCAGATGTAGCAAATTTGGGAGGAATACCATTTGCTATACATCTTGTGATTTATTTAATCGCTGGTTTGCTCGTTTCTAATTTAACGTACAGTTTAGTAATTATTTTATCCACGTTAATTGGATTTACAGTTGGTTTTCTTGATGATTTAAAGGATTTGGGATTGAAGAAAGTAGCTCTTGCTTTTTTTGCATCAATACCTATTTTGGTGCTTAGAGCATATGTACCAAGACCTTTGTTTCCACTTATAGGTGGCACAAGATTGTATATTGTATATCCACTAATAGTAATAGCAACGTATCTTGTCGTTGTGAATGCATGTAATATGGTTGATACTCACAATGGGATTCTTGCAATTCAAGCATTCTTCGTATTATTGTCTATGCTTGTGTTTGCAATATTATTAAATGAATTACAAAATGTTCTATTTCTCACAATTGCATTGGGTGCAATACTCGGATTTCTTATGCTAAATAAATATCCAGCAAAAGTATTCTGGGGAAATTGTGGCTCATACGCTGTGGGTGCTTTGTTGGCTACGTTAATAATCATTTCTAGAAAAGAATACATCGCGCTTGTGGCTCTGCTTCCAACAATTCTACAAGGTTTCGTTGTCATCATGAGTGTTGGGGGATTCATGACTCGGTTATTGATTAGAGAGAGAAAAGGCAGAGATAGTTATGTTGTGAATGGAATTATTTATCCTTCGCTTAGATACGATGCTCCGATATCAATTCCACGGTTAATTTACCTCTCTAGTGGACCTATTGATGAAAAAACTTTGGTGAAAAAGTATACATTGTTATTTATGCTTTCTTTTGTATTATCGCTAATTACTGGATACTTTGTTTATTTTGTTCGCCTTTAGGGTTCTCGGGGAAATCATATTTAAATACTCTTCAACCTTAATACGATGTTCAATAGAAGAACATTTCAATTAACACAAAAGGATTTTTACCTTAAATCACAAACTAGCTCGAATTAAATGCCTTATTATCGTTATTTTAATTCTCATTTCCATTTCTTCCAGTTTGACATAAGCCTCCTCAAGAGTTTTTCCAAGCGTTACGATTCCATGATCCATGAGAATAATAATGTCAGTTTTTTCTGCAGCATTTGCAACAGCAGTAGCTAATTCAGAGGATCCCGGAGGATAATAAGGGACTGTCACGAAAGTCCAATAGAATTCTCCAGTTTCTCTTTTAGCTTGCTCTATGATTCTGGGGAATCTTGATGCTATTATCGTGTAGGGTGAATGTGCATGAATTATCGCATTTACATCTTTCCTATTTTTGTATATTAACAAATGCATTCGCGTCTCAATTGATGGCTTGATATCCCCGCGCGGATGAATTACATTTCCTGATTCGTCTAAAATAATAACTTCATTTTCATCAAAGTCGAGCATTGTTCTAGATAGTCCTTTACTTGGTGTTATGAGGATTTTATCCTTAATACGCATAGATAAATTTCCGCCACAACCGTATGTTAAGTTTCTTTCATAAATTCGTCGTGAAAAAACGATTAACTTTTTTGCAATTTCTTTGATTCCTTCAGATGACATTAAAAACACCACTACTTGTCGATATTCCTCACTAACAAAAACGAGTTATGATTATATGAAGAAAACTGATTTCTAACCAAACACTACAAGCTCGCGAATAGTTTTCCTTCAACAATTCCTCAAATTATAATTTGATTAATCTCCGCACTCAAAACCAGGAACTTAAAAAATTGTCATTTGGCTTGCTGATAATTCTCATTAGTTTACTTAAAAAAGTGGTCATGACTATCAATGTACCATACATGAAATAACTACCTTCTCCGCCACCAATCATATTAGATTAGACAAGGTTGTATTATTATATTGGCACTATTTAGTGATGTAATTGTTTAAAAAGAGGATTTTGTTCGTGACCACTGCTTTACTTGTAGCAATTATAATCGATTTTAGTTTAATCGCAAAATATTCTAAAAGCAATGTAGTAGAAGCTAGATTAATGCTAACTATGCAAATAGGAAGTGAATATGGGTGCTTTGATGATATAAGAATAGAAGATCTTAATGGAGATCGTGTACCAGACATTATTGTAATGAATTCGCTAATTATAGGAATAAGTGGAAACGGAACAACTCTATTAAAAATACATCCACAAGTTTGCACTAAGTATGGGTTTCCCAAATTTTTTGGATTGATGATATAAACAATGATGGTGGCCCTGAAATAATCACAATACTAGACAATGATCTCGTTGTGACTTATGATGCTCTTGGTAATATTTTGTGGATTTTTAATGCTTCTTGGATACCATTGAATGAAACTTTGTGCATTGGTTGCCCAGAAATTGTGCTTACAGGTGATGTGAATGGAGATGAACAAAAGGAAATTGTGATTAGAGCATGGGTTATTAATGGAACATCTAGGTACATTGAATATCGTGCCATCTTAATTCTAAACAATGATGGTTCATTATACAGGATACTTTTACCAAAGAGAAAATCAGAATCTCGCTGGACTTATTTCCAAGGACTACTTTTGAGATGCGTCGTTGATGTTAATAACGATGGAATTGATGAACTTATAGTTGATTGTGGGGAAGTCGTTGCGATGAATAGTGATGGAGAAATTCTTGTTAGATTTAAGTCACCAATTTATGTAAATTCTTTCATCTTATGTGATGTTAATAATGATGAATTTCTAGATTTTATTTCAATTAATTTTCATAATTATGTTGCATGCTCTGATGGAAAAACTGGAAAAACATTATAGATTTTTGAATACAAATCAAACTTATACATTTCACCAATCGCCTTTGTGGCAACTGATATTGATAATGATGGAAAACTAGAGATGATATTTGCGGGAACACTTGAAGATCAAACAAGAAAGAATTTGTTATTTGCATTGAATATAGAAGATGGATCAGTGCTCTGGATTGCGGATTTGGGTGGCATGTGGTCTCAATCAGGTATTGTTACCGCTGATTTGAACGGAGACAATTATCTTGATGTAATCGTGTGGAATACTTCTTGGATTGTAGCATTTGATGGAAGAACTGGTTATAAAATCTTGCTGTTCCATGTCAAGAAAACTTGGCATACTCTTGTTGCTGCAGCTGATGTTGACGGTGATCATTCTGTCGAAATTGTTGTTGCCACTTGGAACCATGTTGATATTTATGACATACCTTCAGCTGGATTCAGAGCTTTTTGGTGGTTTTATTCAGATAAGGTTGCTATTGATGGTGTTGTTATGAGTAATAGTCATTTTGATTATGATGGAGATGGGCTTTCTGATTTGTCAGAAATTGCTATTGGAACAAACCCCTTCGCCATCGATACTGATAAGGATGGTCTCTCTGATTGGTATGAAGCTTTATCTGGATCAAATCCATTGTCATCAACTTTTGATGATGATTGCGATTTATGGCCAAACTCCGTCGATCCACATCCAGGTGAATTTATGATTCCGAATTTGTGGATTTTTCAATTGATACTTGTTTTCATTGTAATTAAAATCATTTACTCCTCAACTTCTTAACTATACTCAAAATAGCTTCAGAATAGTTGCTTTCGAAACATAAATTTGTATCACTTAGCGTTTAAGAGCACCCCAAGTATTCTGTGTTCAAAATTAAAGATAATTGATAAGATATAATGTTGATATTCTTTCAAGATACTCTTTCTGTTGCTAATAGTCGTTATTTATTAGTAAAACATCGAGCATTAAAAATTCATTAACCAAAGACAGCCAGCTCTTTAATAAATCGTCCTTCTTTGATTCTCTGATACGTTAATCGCTCTGCTTGTGGATAACTTGGTTTTCCTTTGCAAATCCATTGAGAAATAGCTTCTCCTACACATGGTGACATCATAAATCCGTGACCTGAATAACCAGCAGCGATATAAAGACCATTAATTTCGTCGATAGGGCCAATGATCGGATGTTTGTCAGGACTCATGACATAGTATCCTTGCCAGTAGCGTAGAATATTGACTTCTCGAAGCCACGGGAAGAATCTTACCCATGTTTTAGCAGCCTTTATTAAGAAATCTAAACGTGGTGAAAGAGGATTTCCGGGTTTCTCATGAACCTCAGCGCCAATTAAGAAAGCACCAGACTTCGTCTGAACTATGTATGCTGAATTTGCCCAATCAATTAACAGTGGATCAAAAGCAGGTTTGAAAAACTCCGTAATTAAAGCATGTCTTGGCTCATTTTCAAGAGGTAGATCAATTCCTACGGTCTTTACTAGTTCTCTTGTTCCATAACCTGCTGCCACTACAACGTTTGAACACTCGATTTCTCCTTTATTCGTCTTAACTCCAACGATTTCTTTATTTCTTACTTTTAATTCTAGAGCTTTCGTATTTAGCATAATCCTTATTCCATGCTTTACGCAATATGAATAAAGAGCAAATATCGTCTCAAATGGATCTGCCTTACCAGCAAGCGGGTCATATAATGCTGCAATAATGGGATCAATGTTAATTTGAGGTACTAGCTCCTTGACTTCCTCTGGAGTAATAATTCTCGTTGGTACACCATATTTATTGTGTAATTTTGAGAATTCCTTGAAAGCTTCAACATCTTTTTCTCTCGTAAAAAGCCACAAGTATCCTCCTCTTTTGTAGAAAAATCCAAGTTCATCCGACAATTCCTTCCACAGGTCAATGGCATGACGTAATAAAACTATGTGCTCTTCGGTTGTGAAGGATGCACGAATACCTGTTGCACATCTAAAAGTTGATCCTGAACCTGGGTAATTTTTTTCTAAAATTATGATGTCTTCTTCACCAAATTTACTTAGAAAATAGGCTGTCATAAGACCGGTGGCTCCAGCTCCTATTATACAGATTTCCGCCTTCAATTAAAACCCCTATCAATTAAAGTTTATATTATTGTGATTGCTGTGCCGGGGGTAGATAGACGAATTTACCAACATCCTATTTTAGATTTCAAGTGGCGAGGACGAAAAATCAAGTTTTACTTTGAGGGAAAAGAAGTAATTGGTTATGAAGGCGAAAGTATTGCAGCCGCTCTTTATGCAAATGGTATAGAAATTTGGAGTTTAAGCAAAAAGTACAACAGGCCACGTGGTCCCTTCTGTATGATCGGAAAATGTTCATCCTGCTTTTGTACTGTTGATGGACGTCCTAACGTTCGAATATGCATTGAGCCAGTAAAAGAGGGAATTCATGTTCAAAGACAAAAGGGTCTTCCTGATATTCCAACTACGTGGAAGACTGCTGAGGAAGAAGAAATACTCGAAACAGACATACTTATAGTCGGTGGTGGTCCTGCTGGACTCTCTGCAGCATTAAAGGCAAGCGAATACGATGTAAATATTATACTCGTTGATGAACATTTCAAGCTTGGTGGTCAATTGAAAAAACAAACACACAAATTCTTCGGTTCAAAAGAATTGTTTGGTGGTTTACGTGGTTTTCAAATTGCTGAAAAATTAACGGAAGAGATTAAAAAGAGAAAAAACATAAAGGTTCTAACTCAAACCACCGCGTACGGCTTATTTAGAGGAAATTGGGTTGGATTAGCGTCATATAATAAGCTATATCGTGTTAAGGCTAAATGTATCATTGTTGCAACTGGTGCTCACGAAAACTATCTTGCATTTCCCGGAAATGATTTGATTGGAGTAATGGGTGCTGGAGGAGCTCAAACATTGATGAATGAATATGGAATCCTTCCTGGAAAAAACGTCGTTGTTGTCGGTTCTGGTAATGTTGGTTTAATTGTAAGCTATCAATTACTCCAAGCGGGTGCTAATGTCAAATGCATTGTTGAAATTCTTCCTCACATTGGTGGATGGTTCGTTCATGCAGCAAAAGTAAGACGATATGGAATCCCAATCTACGTTAAACATACTGTGAAGGAGGCAATTGGAAAAGAGCGCGTAGAAAAAGTAATTATCACGCAAGTTGATGAAAAATTCCAACCAATTCCAGGAACAGAGAAAGAAATAGAGTGTGATTTACTATTACTTGCCGTTGGTTTAACACCGGACATTAGATTCCTAGCACAAGCTGGCTGTAAAATGAAGTGGAATTCCGCACTTGGTGGATTCGTTGCTTTACGAACGCGATATCTTGAAACAACAGTACCGGGAGTATTCGTAGCCGGAGATGCAAGTAAAATAGAAGAAGCAACAACAGCAATGATTGAAGGTCAAATTGCTGCACTCTCAGCAGTTATAAAGATCAAGGGCCCAATTGAAAAAGCTGTGAAGGAACGCGAAGAATTATTGAAATTCCTCGAGGAGTACAGAAAATCTCCAGTTTTACGGAGAACAAGAGAAGGACTTAAAGAAGTAGTTATTGAATGAGGGGGTAAAAAATGACTGATGTGCCCGGATGGAAGAAGACTGGAATAATCACAGTAGAAGAGCTTAAGAAATTTGGCTTAATTCCGCCTGAAGAAAGACTTAAGAAAGGCCCTTGTGTAATAGTGGAATGCCCTGAAGAAATACCATGTAACATTTGCGTTAGTGCATGTCCCGTTGGAGCAATTTCAAAAGAAAAGATATATAATATCCCAAAAGTTGATTGGGAAAAGTGTACTGGATGTGGAAATTGCGTCTTAATTTGTCCGGGACTGGCTTGTTTTGTTGTTGATCTATCACATGATAACTATGCTTTAGTAACTGTTCCGCACGAATTTTTGCCCCCAAAGGTTGGAGAAAAAGTAATACTGCTTGGAAGAGATGGTCGAAAATTAGGTGAAGGAGAAGTAGTAAGAGTAATTGAAAGAAATAAGACATATGCTATTACTGTGAAAGTAAAACCTGAATTAGCGATGGAGGTGAGAGCCGTATGGAAAAAGATGAAGTAAAAAAGAGAAAGTTAACAATAGTTTGTCGCTGCGAAGAAGTTACACTTGAAGACATTGAAAAAGCTATTGAAGATGGATGTACTTCATTGGAGATGCTAAGAAAGAAACTAAGAATTGGGATGGGTCCGTGTCAGGGAAGAACTTGTATTCCAATCGTTGTGAGAATTCTTGCTCGAAAATTAGGAAAACATCCCGATGAAATTGGTTATCCGAAATTCAGAGCACCCCTGGTTCCATTGCCGATTAAATTATTTGAAAAAGCAAAAGAGGAAGAACATGAAAGCTAATGATCTTATGAAGACTAATGTTGGATCTGCAAGAAGCTTCAAGCGTGTAGTATTAGTAGCTACTTGTCTACTTGACAACAAGAGTGGATCCATTGGATCCCTGATAAAAGAAGGCGACTTTCTTGTTCATGTTTGTCCTGAAACCTATCACCCGGCTATGATCGAATATCGCCTTTTGTGTCTATTGACGTATTCAAATATACAAGAATTATGTATAATTTCGGTTGAGGGTTCTCCATATTGTATTACTTTACATTTTGTATCTGACGAAATTAGAAGAAAATTCTTGCCCCATCTGAAAATCACTCATTATACAGTGGATAAAAAAGGTGTTCATGAAATTTCAGAAGAAACAATAAAATATTCACGACATCTAGCAAAATTGACAAGGCTCATCAAGGATCAAAAGAAGAATCAATGAATCTCGTACCACTTTATTTTTTCATAAACATATTCATTAACTTGTTTCATGGGAAAACTTTGTTATACCGATGAGAAGATACCTCATGTAGGCTTAGTAGTTCCATTTTTCAGTCTTGGAAAGTATTCCTTCTCCAAAACAATTAAGCTTGTGCGCATTTTGTAAAAGTAAGCAAGTTTGTAAAGAAACAAACTAAACAATCTTAGGTTGAATAACATCCATTTTTATGATATAATGTGGTTTCATAATACCAACGAACGGATATATCAAGTAAGGTTTAATGATTCCACGCTTTTTCATTTCGGATATTCTCTCTCGTTCTGGCGGTTTTGTCAAATGCCTATACGCAGATGGTGGAGGCAATAATAGTGAATTTTCCTTAATATCGCGTGCACTTAATATGATAATCTTCGTTTTCTCTATCCCAAAACCACATTTTGGACACACGAGATATTTTCTTCCTTTACTTTTTAATCTAGCGAGACATTTAGGACAAAAAGGATTTCTTTCAATAGCTTCAGGAACGATTTCTATGATCCTTATTTTTTCAATATTCATTATAATCATCTTCTCAAAAACATCTTGATGAAAAACCGCACCCGTTAGTTCTAAAACATCTCCAGTCTTAAGTTTCTGAACAATTTTACGGATTGCTCCCATGGGTTCATAGGCATATGCTTTAATAAGCCACTCTTTTACGCGAGCTAAAATAACTATTGCTCTGTCTTCTTTCAATATTTTACACACTTGCGCAGATATCTTTACTGTTAAGTAAGGTTTTGCATCTTCTGGATTCGTGATCTCATTTATATGCGTATCCGTCGCTTGATTTGTTCTGAAAATACACCAGAGTATTGGATTCTCCGATTTTATTAAGAACAACCCGCTAAGTAGAACTTCCGGAAAATCACCTCTAATTCCATAAAGCACGGGATCCAATCCATGCGGAGTAATGAGTATCCTTTCTTTATGCACATTTCCGAATGTATATGGTTTAGCATATTTGTCAAAACTTATTACACTCGTTTTATCTACCATACGATCGTATCCAGTAGATGCCCTGTAGGTAAGTAGTTCGTACGTCCAATCATCAAATTGTGCGCCAATTGCTGCTAAGGCACCGATTATTCCCCTGTTATTTCCGCAACCATACACCTCAATATTGCCTACATGCATCTCATTGAGTACATCAAATACATCATCAATTGACACAATACCCTTTACAGCGAGCTCATAAAAATCAACAAAAACTCTTGGAACACAAATGCTGTCTGAATAATAGATAACAACACCTGTGTTCGTTTTCCTGAAGCCAGAATGTGAAAATCGCTCTACAGCGGAGCGAATTAAAGACCTTATCTTATGAAATTTACTTGATTTTACCATGAATCGAAGCGCCACTGCTGCATTTCCGCGAGTTTTTGATGGAATATTGGGATTCAAGCGTACTAGAAGAGGAAAATCCAGGAATTCCACATCTTCTAGTAACTTATACGCTAAATTTGCAGCAGCAAAAGTAGTACACATACCATAGGGAGAATCAATATCATCCATTCCAACTGCGACAAAAATGTAATCTCCTAATCTCTCCGTTTTTTTGTTATAAATCATCTTAAGCTTGCATTGTTTAAAATCCATATTATCTGCACGAACTTTAAGCAGTTCTTTTAACATCTCATAATTTGTGACACTAAATTTCTCTTTGCAAATCTTACAAACACGGGCATATCCAATAAGCTCCGAACATGCACTACACACTAAACGTCCACAAATGGCACAATAACCTCGAGACAAAGCAGAATTACATCTCTCGCAAATAAATTGTACATATTTTTTATCATAGTAATCAACAAAGAACATTAAAAACTCCAAAAAATGATTTATAAGATACCAAGTTTCCTGAGTAGTTTTCTAGTCGTTTTAGATAATGGTATTTTACGCAATTCGTCAAAGCTAAACCATCGAGCATCAAGAGCATCCGTACCTGGACAGGGCGTTCCTTTTATTACTTCGCAAAGAAAATCAATTAAAACATAGTGGTACTTCACACGCCCCTTTTCATCTTTAACAATCACATCAAAAACATCAACAACATCCTTAACTTCAACATCTAATCCAGTTTCCTCCTTAATTTCACGTTTTAAAGCATCTTTTAATTTCTCACCAACTTTAGGAACACCACCAGGAATCGCCCAAAGGCCTTTTCCAGGGTCACATGCTCTCTTTACAAGAAGAATACGTTTTCTCTCCTTGTCTAAAATAATACCTCCAACAGATGCTATAGGAAAACTCGGGTACTCCCTTTTTTCGTCTTCATCATTATTCATTAGCTTTCACTAGCATTTTATCAAACAGATTTAAGAGTTTTAATATTTCCTCACGCAAAACAAGCAGTTTATTCCTAGTTAAGAAATCTTTCTCTGTCTCGATAGAACTATCAACAATTCTAAACGCACGAATTAGCAATTCTTTTCCTTTCTTCACATTACCTTTTTTAGCCTCTTTAATGGCAGTTCCCATGAGTTCGATGATATTATTAATATCCGTCAAGAAATCACCAAAGAACCCCCAAGCAAATCCCTTGGAACAATACCATAGGTAAATCCATATTTTTCTACAACATCTTTGACAGTTAACTCACGACCCTCCTCATCACGCGTTTGAACAGTAACTCCAGAAGGTGTAATTAATGCAACTTGATCTGCTTTTATACCAAGGGATTCAGCTGCCTTTTTAACTGCTTTTGAAATAGGCTCATCAAGATACGTATAAACAACAGTGCTTGACCTCCAGCCCTCGCGTCGAACTTCATAAAAAGTCAGTTCAATCGCAACTGGTTCTTTTTCACGCTTACTTCCTGTAGACATGATTCACCCCTTACAATAAAAATAAAGTATAGCTTAAGCTATATTAATAGTGTCTATACGTACGTCAAAATCAATCTTAAGCGATTATTTTAATCTAAACCGCCATTTGGAATTACCGTGCACATCATTGCATGCATTTACTCATAATCTGCCTAATTTCGAGACATCTACAAACTTCTCTAACATAACTTCTTTAAGCAATGATTGGCTACAACAATCAAAGTTTTTAAACTCTATTCTAATTTTTAATTAGGAACACCAGATAAGATTCTCGGGGCCGTAGTCGAGCCAGGTAAGATGCCGGCTTGGGGTGCCGGTGATCGCGGGTTCAAATCCCGCCGGCCCCACCATCCTGATGAGAGGCTTCCGAATTGAATTTATGATGATCCTCCACTCTACTGAAATCTTATTTACTCCCCAATCAACCTTGTGATGCGCCATTGAGTTTTAACTGCTCAAAAGACCTCGTAGTATTTTTATACAAAAAAGCATTAATATGAGTATTCTACTTAGTTTATTCAGTAGTCCCGTTCTGTGATAGTTAAGGATTACTAAAAACTCGACAAATATGTAATTTTTTGGAATAAGTTTGACATTAAAAATAACTAGAAACTGCCAAATATTATACATCATCTTCAAATTTTTATATTTCTTCATTTTTTACATGCATGGAGTATAAAGAATACTGAGGGGAGATTAAAATGGCTTACGTCCCTACAATTGAAGGAATACCAGTTTTAATACTGAAAGAAACCACAACAAGAGAAAGAGGAAAACGCGCACTTTCCGCAAACATAGCTGCAGTAAAGGCCATTGCAGAGATTGTCAGGACTACTCTTGGTCCACGTGGAATGAACAAGTTGCTGGTTGACTCTTTGGGCGATATCGTAATCACAAACGACGGAGCCACAATTCTTGATGAGTTGGATGTTGCACACCCAGCGGCTAAATTAGTAGTGCAAGCAGCAAAATCCCTCGACAAGGAAGCAGGAGATGGAACAACCTCCGTGTCAATTTTAATCGCAGAGCTTCTTGATGAAGCATTCAAGCTTGTTGAGAAGGGAATTCACCCATCTGTTATTGCAAGTGCTTACAAGAAGGCACTTGATGAAGCTATTCGATATATGAAAGAAAAGTTAGCTAAGAAGATTGATATCAAGAAGGATCGAGAGTTCCTTAAGCGCGTTGCGATTTCTAGCTTAAACTCAAAACTCCCTGAGGAGGCAAGAGAATATTTCGCTGAATTGGCACTTAAAGCTGCTGAGCTTGCGTATGATCCTGAAAGAAATTACCTTGACCCTGATCTTATATCAATAATTCAGAAAGAAGGTAAGAGTCTTCTTGATAGTCAAGTTATTGCTGGTGTTGTTCTTGATAAGAAAGTAGTTCACCCAGAAATGCCAAAGATTAAGCGCAATGCTAGAATTGCTTTAATTAATCAAAACATAGAGATAGAGAAAGCAGATGTTACTTCTAACATCACCTTGGATAGTCTAGAAGCTCTTGCTAAGCTTAAGGAGAAAGAAAAGGAGCAGATTGAGAAAATGGTCAAGAAACTAGTTGATCTAAAGGTTGATGTTGTCTTCTGTCAAAGAGGCATTAGTGACGTTGCTCAAGACGTTATGGCTAAGAATGGAATTATGGCTGCTAGAAGAGTCCGACGCGCCGATATGCTCCTATTACAAAGAGCAACCGGAGCAAAGATTGTAAATAATATTGAAGATTTAAGTGAAGAAGATATAGGATTTGCTGGTCTAGTTGAGGAGAAGAAAGTAGGAGAAGACCACATGATCTTTGTAACTGAATGCAAGAATCCACATGCAGCAACAATTCTACTTCGTGGTGCAACAAAGCATATAACTGACGAAGCCGAAAGAGCAATTAAGGATGCAATTGGTGTACTGAAAGACGTACTTGAAGATAAGTTAATTGTTCCAGGCGGTGGCGCAACCGAGGCAGCACTTTACATGCACCTCATGGAATGGGCAGATAAAGCAGAAGGTCTTACTGGAAAAGAGAGAGAAGCTGTTAAGGCATTTGCTCGTGCTCTACTCATTGTTCCAAAGACATTAATTGAAAACGCTGGTGAAGACATACTTGAAGTAACTGCTGAATTACTTAAGGCAAATGCCGATGAGCCAGGAAAATGGTGCTTTGATGCATCTAAAATAAAGGTTGTTAAGATTGATGAGGCAAATCTATGGGATCCCTGGAGAGTTAAGCGTGGTGTTCTTGCAACAGCAACGGAGGCTGCGATAACAATTCTAAGAATTGATGATGTGATTGCATCTAAGCCACGTGAGGAAAAAGAAAAGAAGAAGGGTAAGGAAGAGTTCGGAGAGGAAACTCCTAAGTTCTCATAGAATTTGCTTTTGATTTTTCTTCTAGTTTTTCCTCATTACATTTTTGAATTTCTCTTATCTTTTTCTTGATTTCTATTGCTTTCTATTTAATATTAATTGATACGAACCTCGCTCTCTCTGCTCATTTATATGAATGAATGATTTTGTAATTTGAATACTTTTTTCTATAAAAGAGAGCTCCGGCGGATAATGTTGGCAAAGCTAAAGTTCAAGAAATTACCTATTCACATTGGCGTGATTCCAGACGGAAACAGAAGATTTGCTTTAAAATATGGTTTTTCATTCGAGGAAGCTTATTGGAGAGGCTATCTAAAAGTGAAAGAATTTGCGGATTGGTGTCGTGAGTTTGGCGTAAAGTATCTTACGTTTTACACGTTAAGTGTTGAAAATCTAAATAGGTCACAAAATCAATTAGCTACGATATTTAAGGTGCTTGAAAAAGCGTTTGATGATTTTATTAAGGATGAGCGTGTATTTAAGGAAAAAGTCCGTGTAATGGGGTTAGGTAGAATTCACTTGCTTCCTAGACGAATAAGAGAGATTATAAAGAAGGTTGAGGAGCTTACAAAGGATCATGATCGTTACTACATTTTTCTTTTAGTCGCATATAGTGGGCGTGCTGAAATTATAGATGCTGTGAAAAAAATAATATCTTCAGGAATTAATGCTGATGATATTGATGAAAATGTTTTTAGGCACTTCTTATATCTCCCTGAGTGGGTGCCTGATCCTGATTTGATTTTCAGAAGTTCTGGTGAAATGAGATTAAGTAATTTCATGTTGTGGTATTCTGCGTATGCAGAATTTTACTTTTGTCCAAAACTATGGCCAGAAGTAACCAGAGATGATTTAATTGCTGCTCTAGAGGATTATGAAAGAAGACATCGTAGGTTTGGACGCTAAAGTTATGCTTGTGTTTAATCATATTCTTAATGTTACTACTTCGTCTTGAAGAGAAACTGTAAAAACTTTGCATGTGAGTTCAGATAACGTCTTTTTACTTGGATCCCAGAAAATGTCTCCTATTATTACGAAGTATAATTTGGATTTCTTGCAAACTTCTTGTAGTCCTTGCTTAACTTCATCTTTATCAATATCATAAATTGCACTATCTGTGATTATAAAAGAATAGCATGAGCGTGCACGGACATCATCTAAATGCTTAAGAATTAGAGGTATTGCTCCACGGATGTTTGTTCCACCCTCTGCGTCTAAACAAGCTATATATCTTTTTGCTTTCAAATAATCTCTTGAAGGTTTAAGACCTTGCCAAGCACCAGAACTAAATGTAATTAGTCCTACACTGAAATTCTTTTCCTTTGCAAAATCGACTAAGGCGATTGCAATATCAATTGCTTTCTCAAGAGGTTCACCTATCATTGACGAACTCGTATCAATGATTAATTCTATATGACCTTCAAGCTCATCTTTTTTGACTTCTGCCAATGTAGAAAATTCTGGAATTACTTTGCCAAAGCATTCTGCACTTATTTCTATGTTTAGTATTCTCTCATCATCATCAATGTGCCATATTCTGAAACCATAGAGTTTTTGCTCTTTTTTGCTTCCACTTTCTATAATTCTAATTAATCTCTTTCTTGTAAGTCTGACAACGCTTCTGAGATCACTCCTGAATTTTTGTTTCATTTTGAGCCTCGACGAGGGAGCGGGGAGAAACCCTCGATCTATTAATCTTGCGATTTCTAATGCTGCTTTTTGATCTATTTTCTCAATCTCTACAACAGTGCTCGTTTCTCCAAGTTTCCATTCTCCACCATGCATTACAAATGGAAGAGCCTCTACTTCGTATTGTTCTAAGAGTAATTGATTTTTTGGAACATACTCTTTTATCAAACCAAAGAATTTCTTTGCTTTTTCTTTAATTGATATTTCTGAGTTTAAAATGGAATTTACTCTTATTGCGAAAAAGTCTCGTTGGTTCTTAGTTATGCTCACAATAATTTTCTTTATTATAAATTGAAGTCCTTCGGATTTAAGCTGTTGATAAAGCCAATTAAGTGCTTTGATTGCATATTCTCGCCATCTTTCCCTTTTTAGCAATTCAGTATATGACTCAAATAATGAGAAAAGAAAGGACATAACTCTCGCCAGAGTTGATTTCCATCCAACGTTAAATTCCTTTGCAGCTATTGTTCGAATTAGTAATTCATTTAAATGCGTTGCCGGCGAGATGCCATGGTAAGCGAGTGATGTCAAGAGATAAAATAATTCATCATCCTTTAGATTTTTTGATGGAAACCTCGGAAGAACTATTTTTCCCCATTTTAATCGAAATGCAGGAATTTCAACGTAAAAGGTTGGGTAAATAAGAAAATCCGTTGCAAAATTTATTAGGATATCATTAAATTCTCCAGCAATAGATGTAGCTGGTATGAAATATCTTGTCATGTTAGTCATTTTTAATCATCTCCTTAAGCATCTTTGAGAGCTTATTTCTAATTTTCTCAGCTACGCTTAGATCATTAGCACAAATTATCAATTCGTCGGCATCAATATATGCTGAAAATTCATTAGAAGAAATTTTTCTTGTATTTAATACATGTTCACTTAATCCTAATTCGTTTAAGTTTATTTTCTTAACGATCTTTAATGGGATTCGTATTCTGAATTTTTCCATTGCAATTTCTAGTTGTTTTAATAAATCTTCGGCATACTCTGGCAAAAGATGTTTCGCAATCATGTTTTTAATTTCAAAAAGCTCCGAAATTCTCTTTGCTTTTTTAATCCTTTCATCGATTTTCTTTAAGAATTGTTCAAATTCTTTCTTGAAATTATTTCTTAATTCCTCTGTTGCCATCTGATAGAGTTGAAAAAGAATTCGATCTTTTTTCCCACGAAAAATACAAATTTTCCATAAATACCATGCCAACTCAATTTTGGTTTTTTCAAGCAAACCTTCCTTTTTCGCGATATCATAAAGATAAGAATCAAGTTGTATTTTCAGGAGCAATGATGCAGCAGCTAATGCTTTGGCCCATACACCAACCATATTCTTATCTTGCCACTTTGACTTTACAATACTGTCTATCGCTAATTTACACCATTCCCACGGATTTATATTCGATTCCGATATTTCTATCCTATGGGCTAAAACGTATGGAAGAACTTTAATTACATCTTCATATGTTACCTCTTTCCTACCCTTTAACCAAGCTCTTGCTTTTGAGAATAACATAGAGAATATAATTGCACGTTCACCTGGAGGAATAGTAACTTTCGAACATGGTTCTCCTGCATATTCACAGTCTGCGCACATCGATTGTTTGTTCTCATAATAAAAATCTAATTTACTGCATCTGAATGTTTCAATTAATAAAAGAAGAAAGATGCGGACTGTTTCAGGTATTTTTATTCTCTCAACATCTTTCCATATTTCTTCAAGTTCTTCAATTGATATGATCTTTGGCATTGTCTTGGATATGTCATAAGTGCTTTCTTTAACCACAAATTCTAGAAGCTTATAGCTTTCAGCGAGCCGTAAATATGTTGTAGGTATTGAAATCATAAATCTTGAGCGAAGTGCCAATTCTATTTCCCCAGCATAGGGATTTGCATCAGCAAAGCATATGTAATCAGGAGAATGAATTACTATACCACCATATTCTATAAGTTTCTGTTCTTCCAACAATGATAATAGAGCATCTTGCACTGCTTTACTAAAACGGTTGATTTCATTAATAAATTTGATTCTTGCTTTAACGATTGGTCTAATAATGAGTTTCTCTTCTCCCTTTGTAAGGAGATTCTTTATATCTGTCGAAATAAGAACTTTCTGCAATGTTTTTTCGGGTGCACCTGTAACCATGGCAAAAATTGCATTATTATCATTCTTTGAGTAAAAGGCACTCGCGATAGTACGAACAAGCGAACTTTTTCCAGTCTCTGGTGGACCCAATAAAAGAACTCGTGCATTTCTAACAAGGATAGAACAAATTATCATATCTTTCAAATCCTCATTTGTGCAAATCCACCTTGAGAAAAGCTCTTGTTTGAGCTTAAGTATTTTATCTCTATGAACATGTGTTACTTTCACAACCATACTTTCACGAATTGTATTCCAGATTTTATAAATAGTCCTTTTATTAATAAGACAAAGTTTGCAACTTTGGAATAAACTTTAAACACAATTAAGTGCGGATTAGTGAAAATGATAACCAAGCTAAACAGTTCGAGGGATTTAATCGGGAAAACAATTAAAATCAAATGCCCAGAGTGCGGAAAAATACATGTGTATCATATCACGGAAAAAGATGTAGTTGAAATTTCCAGAAAAGGCGTAGCTACTGTTGCATTACCTTGTACTAACACTCATGTGCTTATCATTACTTTTGATCGAGATGGAGTTATTCGTGGAGCGTATGTTTATAAATTAGCGTTATCTAAAACAGCGCCTTTTCACTTGCAACAAGAGTTAGAAATCGAAATAATTAATCAAAAAGTCGATCCTCTTCCTAGTGTTGATCTAATTATAATATATCCAACATTTCGCATAATCGATATTTCCTTAGCACAAACCCGTGATAAATCATTCTTGATGAAAATTTTCAAAAAAGCGTTAATGTATATAGGAGAAGGAATTCAAAGAGATCGCGTTGGAAAGAAAATCGCTTATTTCATAAGTAATTCGAACAATATTGTTTTTGTCTGCTTATCACCACTTTCCAAAGCATCAGTTGATGCACTTGAAATGTTATCTTACGACGTAAAGAAAGTAATCAAAGCTAACGTAATAAAGGAGGTACTTGAATTTGCACGAGAACTGGAAAAATTAACTCCATACGCACAAGAAACAATCATTAGGATAATTAACGCTGACAAACTAAAAGTTTCTCTTGTTTCAGAATCTGCTCTCAAGTTTGGTAAAACAACCTTGAAAATTCTGCTAAGGAATAAGTTTTACATACTTGAGGAAATGCTTAAATACGACCTACTTAATAGGAACTTAAGCATAGCCGAGATTGCTGCTACTTTGAAAAAACCCATAAGAGAAATTCTTTCAATCTTACGCGAACTAGAAAAACGGGGAATAATTAAAATTTCTTTTTGAATTAGTGGTCAAGCAATGTGACTTAAAATGCCTAAGTTATTATGGCTCTTTAAATATCCATCAAAAATTGACAAATTCAGTCAAAAAATAATAAGAGAGACTCTAGGTGGAACTAGACCTATCTCTGGGCAAAATGTGATGAAAGCACTACATGTATATGCATTAGATTTGATAATCAAGACGCTCGCTGAAATCGGTGTCTTAAAATATGTAGAAAAAATGCCAAGAACAAAGGAGGATATAGAGAATCATTGCGGAATAAGACGAGATGATGTCTTTGGTGATATATTAGAAGTACTAACATTAAATGGAGTCCTTGAAGAGGCTGGAGGACGATTTCGTCTAAAAAGAGAACTTGTGAAGAAGCCCAAGTTTCTACAAGAGTTAAAAAAGGAGCCATCAATCTCTGGAATGTTTGAAGTACTCTCAGTTCTTGGTTCAAGCTTAGCAGATGTGCTTTTATCAGGAACAGCATTATTCGACTGGGAAAAAGATGCAGCCTTAGCTTGGGAGGCACTAGAAGTATCATATCCGTTTACATTAGCAAGATTATTTACCATAGAACACGCATTTAAGTATATTGCTATCAGAAGAAAGACAAAAGTTAGATTAGGAATCGTTGGAACATCATGTGGATGGGCAATTGCAAATGCATACTCCTATTTTCGCATAAGAAAGAAACCAGTAGAAATCGTCGGATTGGAGTTCTCAGAAAGAGCCTATAAACTATCTCAAGAACTAATTCATGAAAGAGATATTCCATCCTATGTTTTACACTCGGAAATTCCCGAAAAATTATTTGAAGAAGAAAAAGATTTCGACATAATAATTTGCTTCCATCATGAGTATCTGTTCACTTTTGAAGAAAGAAGAAGAATTATTAACTCGCTCAAATTTAAATTAAAAGAAGATGGAGCTCTCCTTTTATTCTCCTTTACTAGGTATAAACATTTGATTCCAGCATGGGATATAGT
>Ga0190314_1000249_pt1 | contig 20543 bp, 21 predicted proteins | sample 4870071112_MG_FD_165055 | JGI IMG/M metagenome (GOLD analysis project Ga0190314, IMG submission 165055) | Hydrothermal vent sediment bacterial communities from Southern Trench, Guaymas Basin, Mexico - 4870-07-11-12_MG | ecosystem: Environmental > Aquatic > Marine > Hydrothermal vents > Sediment ...
CCTTTCTACTTCGACATCAGCAAGTTAGCCTCGTCTTTAAAGATCAACGAACCAAAGCTAAGTGTTGTGTTAGAAAAACTAAAAGGAGTGAGGACAAGTTTTAATCCAAAGGGCTTTAGGACAAGAGAAAGTTGGGAAAAGATAAGAAGAGAATTGAAAAGATTAAGATGATTCCTTCTCAAGCTTCTTGATTTTCTCTCCCAAGTCAAGCTTCTCAAGTAATTCTTTGTACCTGTTCCTTATTGTAACCTCAGTTACTCCTGCCACGTCTGCCACTTCTCTTTGAGTCCTCTTTTCCCCACATAGTAAAGTTGCTACATACAATGCTGCAGCTGCTATACCCATAGGTCCTTTACCTGAAGTTATTTCTTTTCTTTGAGCTTCTTTTATGAGTTCAACAGCCTTTGCTATTGTTTTGGAACTTAGTCCTAACTCTGAGGAGAATCTGTATACGTAGTCTGTTGGTAAGGTTGGGAGTATTCTTATGTTTAGCTCCCTGCATATGAATCTATATGTTTTTCCTATTTCCTTCTTATCTAATGGAAAGGCTTCTGCTATCTCGTCTAACGTTCTTGGGACACCATGTATTCTACATGCAGCATACAAAGCTCCTGCTACTACAGATTCCATAGACCTTCCTCTTACTAAACCTCTCTCTGCAGCCATTCTGTATATCTTAGAAGCTTCCTCATGTGCTATCTGTGGAATGTCTAAGTAAGATACAACTCTTCTAAGCTCTGCAAGTGCTTGTTTTAGGTTTCTTTCTGTGGCTGTTGAGATTCTACTTTGCCACTTGGATAACCTGTAATACTTCCTTCTCTTTCCTTTCTCTAGGTTAAATAAGTCAGAGGCTGTTCCTAAGCTCGTACCCATTCCTTTGTCATGCTTTGTATACGTAGAAGGTGAACCTACTCTCCTTCTACTTGTTGCCGGATCAAAGTCGAACTCTCTCCATTCCTGCCCAAAGTCTATGGATGACTGATCTACAACTAGACCACATCTCTGACACACAAGTTCTCCTTTTGTGGGGTCGAATCTTAGGTTTGGTGATCCACATGCTGGGCAAACTCTTCCACTTGTCTTTGTTGACTTCTTTGTTACCTTCTTTGTTCTTGTCTTTGTGGTTTTTGACTTTGGTTTCTTAGGTTTTTTGGATTGAGAAGTCTTTTTAGATTTAGAAGTTCTTGGCATCATGAACCCTCCAATATCTTTATAAATTTAACGGCAAAGGCTTTATAAACCTTTTGGTTCCATTTGGAAAAAGAGTAGTGCAGGAGTTCTTCTTAATTATAGTGTTGGAGGTGACTTTATGGGTATAGGTACAGGGTAGAAGAACTATGCTGAAAAGTGGGAGCTAAGGAAGTCCTGTAAGTTAAGGATGCGATCTGTAATGTAGCTTTCCCAGTAATCTTTCTCTTTTCCTGATTTTATGTTTTGAGAAGCTTTATAGAGCCTGTATGTCTCCACTTTAATTATTTCCTCCTTGGATAGAGGACCATATCCTTCTAGGAAGGCACGTTTGTACTCTTTGGTTTCTATTCCTTCTTTTTCGAGTCTGTCAAGGTAACCTAAGAACTTCCCAACATCAGCTAAAGGATCTCCATATCTAAACTCTCCGTCTATGAGTGTAAAGTCAATCAAGCCAAGTGGATTCTTGTATTGGATTCCTAATTCTTCAGCAATCTTTCCTAGATTGCTGACTATGATGTTCTGTGGCCCTGGATCTGAGATAGTTAGTGTATATACTTCATCTGGGAGAATATTTAGTATAGATGTATCAATACCTTCTTTCTTGAGGACTTTCTTCATGAATTCTTTCTCGTAGTTCTTAACAGGCTTCTTCAACCTATACTTAGCTTCTAAGAGTCCATGTGTTATATGTAATCTCTCACCAAATTCTCTTAGAAGCTCTCTTGCTGTGTCTTTACTTCTCAACACGTCTTCAAGCAAGAGGTTATCTTCGTCTAAAAGATACTGCTTAATAACATACTCTCCAACGTTTCTTATATTAGCTGAAGTTCTCTCTTTAATCATCCCTCCTAATCCACCACCTCTAGCTACATAATCTAAAATCTCTGTTAAGTTTCTTACTTCGTCTTCAGCTTCTTTCTCACTATTCATCTTCTTTATTACAATCCCATAGTCTCCGAAGTGGAATATCTTCACTCTGTTTCCCCTTCCACTCTCCTTGATGAGTACAGGTCCACCATAGGTATAAAGCTCTTCAACATCAGCCTTTGCTGTAGTTTGATCCCCACCAAAGGCTAAGTGAGAGTACACTACTTGTGGTAGAGTAGACCCTCTAAAGTAAGCCCCATTCATCATATTTACTACTAATAAGTAGTGGTATTTAAACCTTTCGGATGGTTTTTAAGCGAGGAAATTTAAATTATAAGTGATGGAACACTTATTAACATATGAGTACAAGGGGTTTCGTACAGATTTTTACTTGACCCCAAAGGTTAAGAGTTACTTATCTGGTCGTGGTGTGGATCTGAGAGAGCATTTGATGGATAAGTTTACTTGGTATGAGCATTTACTTTTTGAGTTGCTTAATCCGGACTTGGATAAGAATTGGTCGGAGGAAAAGGAAACTCACAGGAGATTTAAGGTTGTGTTTTATGGTGTTGTGGAAGACTTATCAAAAGAACCTCACAATGGGTTTGTTGAGAGTTTTGAGTATGATAGGTCAAAGGTGCTGTACGACTCTATTTTGACAGTACATAGAGAAGGGAGTAAACCTTTTGCTGTGGGGTATGTCATCTTAGTGGTCTAGTCAAATAAACTTTGATATGGTATAAGAGACCACAGCGGAGCCTAACCATGCTAAGTGCTTGAATGCTCCAAGGGTTGAGAAATCTCCATACTCGAAAGGTATGGATCCGAAGCTTAATATAAGAGATGCTAAGCCTATTCCTAAGTTCTTAAGCTTCTTATCTTCTTTCCATTTCTTTATCATGTAGAACCCAAATGTTGGAATAACTAAGCTAGGAAGTAAGGTAGAAGCTAGATCTGTGGTAGGAGTGTATTCTATTGTAACATAAACTCCTTTTGAGTTTATACCTGCACCTAAAATTTCTCCTCCAGCTAACTTTGCTCCAATCGCATGAAGTCCTTCATGCGCCCCTATTAACAAAGGTAAAGCACCGAATGTGCTTTTGAAGTAATCTGTTAGCTCGTCTGTTAAGTACTCTCTCTTTTCGTCTTTAGGATCGTAAGTGGAATCTAGAAATGAAATCCACCATTCAACATCGTCTTTGTTTTCTTCTGTTATCTCACTAGGATCAAGAAACTCACTAATTAATGGATCTCTAGCACTTACTTCTAATTCCATGAGTTCAATATCCAAATTTAAGATTTAAGAACTTTACTAAGCTATCTCTACTTCTTGGCTTAGGGCTTGTCCTGGTAGACCCTTCTCAAATCTTGCTACTACTCTTCCTTTGCATCCATGAACTCTTGTTATTTCTCCTTTGATTTCCTTACCAGAAGGTGTCTTGTAGATTACTTTTTTACCAAGTAGTCCCTGTGCTTTTTCCTTTGTATCTACACCTTCCACTTCTAAGATCATTTGATACTTATACTGTGTTTTTCTTCCTCTCCTGTACTGAACAACCTTCCCTTTCATCGCATACCAACCTCTTCTTCAACTATCTTCTTACCTTCGTCTTCTTTTTTCTTTCTCTCTTCAGGTTCAGCTGTATCTCTCTTTTTTGTTTCCTTCTTTTTAAGCTTTTTCATTTTCTCGAAGTACTCGTAAAGATAAGTTTCTCCCTTAGCTTTTCTTATCTTTAAGAGTTCCTTTTTAATTCTCTCAACAAACTTTTCTGCATCTTTATACATTTTGTCTACCTCTTCTCCGCTTATTGTTGTTTTTTCTCTGTGTTCTATGTCCTTGTATATCTTGACGATCTTCCTAGCTATGTCTGCATATTCTTTCTCTACCAACTTGTGCTTCTTAACAAGAAACTCTTCAACAAACTCTCCTGTCTCGTTAAAGGTTGGAGGTCTGTATCCTAATTCCATAAGTAAAGCCTGTGCTGCACTTACAACAGCTAAAGCTATCTCTCTTGTTAAAGTATGAAGGAATTCATACTTTACATTCTCAAGAAGTCTTACAGCAGATATTATGTTCTTATCAACCCTTTCTTTTGATGGTGTTATGTAACCTCTTCTTAATAAGATCTGGAATGGTTTAAAGAATCCAACATCCCATAAGACAACACCATCTCTTAGTAGATTGTAAATTACTGGATTACCTTCTCTAACGTATGTCCAGAACTCAGTTAGTAAATAGGGTTGTGGATGAAGTTTTTTAGATATGGGCAAGGATAATTCGACTAGTCTTTGAAATAATTTATCTTTAACCTCTGCAGGAGTCATGGTTTTAACATCTGTGTCATCTACTATAACAGCTATGTCAATGTCTGAAGTTTTTCTTTTGCCTTTACCTGTCTTTTGTGATCCCCAGACAGCTATTGCTCTGACAAACTTCTTAAACTTAGCAAGAACAGCTGAAACGTATTCCTCAACAGCCTTTACATCTTCAGGCTCTAAGAATTCTGCCAATGGAGATTCTTTAGCCCTTTGTTCTCTGAATCTCTTTATGGTTTCAATATCTTCTTGTGTTAGTTTTTTTCCTTCCCTAAGTTTGTTAAGGATCTTTTCAATTTGCTCCCTTGTTACTCTCTTGGGGAGGCTTTCTTTTTTGGTCCTCTTTGAGGATTTGGAAGATTTTTGTTTTTTAGTAGTCTTTTTCTTAGCAGCCATTGAACATCACCTTGAAATAGTAAGCCTTACTCATCTTTTAAATGTTTTGGATTGTTTCGAAATACTTATAAAAATAGGAGTTATGGCTTAGTCTATGGCAGGAGGTATAGAATACGCAATAAATAAGTTGTTGGGAGATAGGCATACTAATGTTAAGTGGGGTGAGGAAATCCCCGGTGTAGAAGATATGTGTAAAATAGGGACAGGAACTTTTAGAGATTCTGAATTATGGGGAAAGTTGTTCGTATCTCTTAGAGAGCCTGTAGATGTGGCCTTACTCGAGTCGATTTTGAGGGACGATGAAAAGCTTGTCGAAGGAAGCGAAGGTACTTTAACAAGTACAAGCTATACTCCGATAGAGTATTATATTTATAGGGAGCAAAGAGGGGAAAGGTCAGTAACTCAGACTCGTCTTATGACTGTGAGAATTAGGGATAGAAGCTTAAGTGCTCCTATCTATGTGAAGAATGGAGATCTAAGAATGGATCCAAGAGCAGTGGAAATTCTCAAAACGTATTTGGATTCTGTGGAAGCAAAAAGTTTATAAATGTTTAAGTATGTATCTACTGTATGGTAGCTACAAATGTTCCTGACCTTGCGGATGAGACTAAGAGACAACTAGAGGAATTTCTTCAGAGAAAGAGGGATGAATTAAATCTCGTTAGGGCGGGTTTGATTGGAACACATGGTGATGAGAGAGATAAAGTTGCAGATTTACTCGATGAGATAAGCAAAGGAAAGAGACTTGTTAAGACTCTTGCTAATAAGTATGGTATAAACGTAGAAGATAGAGAATATTTCGAAGTAGATCCAGACGTCTCAAAGATTGGTGATTATCAAGAGTTTAAGACAGAATTAGAGAATGAGCTTGATTCTTTACTTGGAGCTGGAGATCAAGGACAGGAACCTAGACAGGAGCCAGTACAGCCTACACAAACTGTTGAGCCAAATGTTGAGCCGGTCCAAGGACAAGAACAGGCGGTACAACAGATAACACAATCCACCCAACAAGCTCAAACACAAGCAGCACAAGCTCCACAGACAGTAGACCAGGTAGCAGACAAAGAAGTGGGGCAAGAAGAGGATACTGTTGATGACATTGCTAATAAGAATGTTGTTGGATCTAAGGTAAGAGGCGAGAGTGATATACTTATCGATGGCCTTAACAAACTCTTACAGGAATATTCAAAGTTGAGAGGTAAGGAAACACTAGACAAAGAAGGAGTGGAGTATATTATATCAAGATTATTCACTCCAGTTAAGCTAGCTGTCGGTAGAGCAGCCCTGGTATCATACCTTTATAGTGGATCACACTTAATACCTTCTGAGTACGATATTCTTGCCACGGTTGATGCTTTAGTTAAGTTAGGAGATACTAGAGCTTTAGATTATGTTAGAGAGACCCTAAACAAAAGAGAGGCTGTGGAGATTTTGAGGAAATCTCCAGGTAAAAAGTTGGAAGAATTGCTTAAGAAGGAAAGAGAAGGTATTGCTGAGGATCTACTAGACTTGACGCTAAAAAGTGAGGAAGTACTAGAGTTTTATAAAACCTTAGCAAGTGTTGACATTGGAGATGGTTATAAACTAGGTAAAGATCTAGATGTAGAGAATATTGGCAAGGATGAAGTTAAAGCGATAATTGGAAGATTAGCTTTGATAAACTTGGGACTCATAATGTCTGGAGAGTCACCAATAGTACTTGATGACTACATCAAAAAAGTAGAAGTGCAAGGATCAGCTGGAGAGCAAAGTACAAATGAAGCTTATGCTACAGCATAAGCATAGCACAAGCTTTATCTTCTTACTATTTTTTCTGCTTTCTTCACGAACTTGGTTACCTCTTTTCTTAGTTTACCAAGTTCTGCCATGTCTAAATCATGTACTTCTATGTGAGATATTCTTTTCATTAGTCTTCTTACTCTGTTGTAGAGTTTGATATCGTCTTCACTTACTATTCTTTTATTCTTGTTCATAAGTTTCCTTAGGTACTTTGGTATGTCTTCTGGTGATGGAGGAGTGTATTTGTAATGCATTAGTATAGCATGTGCTGAGTCAACCATAGCCCAGTACAAATCCTCCACTATTGAGAACAACTTGAACTTAGCTTGCTTTAAGTGATAGGGCGCTCTTGCTATGGCATTCTGTATAGCTTCTTCTGAGGGTCTTATCTTTCCCCACCTAAGCAAGAATTGCATAGGCTCAAAGAAGTTAAGTTCGTCTATCAAAGGAATCCCAGCTCTTAAGAAGTTAATCATAGCTGGCTCTCCATCTCTTAAGCTTTCCCAAACACTACTTAATGTTAGAGTTGTGATGTGTAACTTGTCTCTATGTGGATGTTTGGCGAGCATCTTAGCAAGCTCCATTCTGTAAAATGTAAGGAAAGCCTTGTCAACCTTTGTAGAGACGTTATCAACTATGACTACTAAGTCTATGTCTGAAGTTTTCTTGGCTAGCTCCTTTGCTACACTTCCCACGAGCACAACAGTCTTCACAAAACCTTTGAACTTCTTAACAAGCTCTGTAGCGAATTCCATTGCAATTTTTCTTTTGTCTTCCTCTTTCATTCAAACCACCTCTAAACCATACTTGATCCTGAAAACTTTGATTTGCTCTCACCTTCCTTTTGAGCTGCTCCAAATACGCCTGGAACACCAGAAAACGAACCATAAAGATTTGTGAAGTAACCTTGGTATACAGATTCTCTTGGGGTTGGGAATTCGGGAGAGTACATAGCGCTAAACTCATCTACGAAATCAGTCCATCTCTCACCCTGTGGAAGAGCAGAATAAATACTTGATCCAAAGTATGCAAGAGTAGGTCCATAAGGCATAGGAACTATGCCTTTAGTTTCTTGATGCATTTGTTCTGCTCCCCCAGCCTCAATAACAAACTTACCAAAGTATCCTTTCTTCTCAAGCTCTTTGAGATACTCTTTAATTGGAACATTTCCCCATCCTGGTGCAAGATGAGAATCTTCGTACCCAAAGTTATCTGTTATATGAACATGCTTTATCACACCCTTTTTGTTTAGCTCCTTAAACTCTTCGAGTAGTTTTTTGTCATCGAATCCATATTGTTTTAGGAGGTTTAGATGGCCTACATCCCATGTCACACCTATGAGCTTCTCTGCAAGCTTCTTAGCTTCAGATTTACTCATGTGTTTCTTCTTCACGAGATCTTTTGCTAGTCTTTCTCTAGCTTCTGTTACAAGCCTAAGCAGATCTTTAGGTCTACCAAATGGAACATAAGGATAAGGATTCTCTACAGATATGACTGGAGCTTTCTTACCATACTTCTCGTAAGCATAAAGTGCAGCATTTTTAATAGTCTCTGCAGCCTTATCTTTTTCAAAGTCCACGATGTCTATGTACCTTCTTATTTCTTCCCCAGGGTACACAACTCCAAACTTGTATAATCTTCCCTTTAGAAGCTTTGCATCCCTCTCCACAAGTTGCTTGTACCTCTTTGGATCTATGTCTTTAAGGTAAGCATAATGCTCCTCAGCTCTCTTCCTTATGTAGTTCTCTTCGGATCCATACTTTCTTCTTATATCCTGTAAAAATTTTTTAACATCACCCTTATACTTTTTAAGTGTGTCATTATACTCTATAGCATATCTTTTAATTCTGCTTTCCAAGTCATATTTCATCTCGTCTAAATGCTGTAAAGTAGAAGTTAGTTCTATGTATCTGTCTAGTTGCTCTCTTTCTTTCTGTGCAAGTTTAGACTTGTTCCTCTCTAGGTCTTTTAAGAACAAACCTTTTTTCTCCAAGGCATCCACGAACTTTTGATACCTTTTAAGTTCCTCTTCCACTTTCCTCTTATCTTCATTTATCTTGTGAAGCTCTGAGAAGAGTTGTGATACTTTCCTACCAACAACTTCCTCGGCTAATTTCTTTGGTTCTAACTCTATTACTTTTCCATCTACTAATTTCTTTATACGTTGTGCTTGTAGAACTTCACCAGTCTCTGGATCAACAAACGATTGAATCTCTACAACTTCTTCTCCTTTAGCCCCCTCAGGAACATAGCTCATTTTTGAGATCACAGCTTCTGATGCGTGAACATTAACTATCCCACTCTTGTCACCGAATATTCTTTTAGCGTTGTCTATCATCTCTTTAAGTCTTCTTTCTTCCCTTTTCCTTGTGCTTTCCTTGTATCTGTGCTCCTGTAAGTCAAGCCCTGCTAGATTAACTACAGGAGCATGTACGCTTACTTCCACACCTGCTGCTTTTGCTAACCTTCTCATTTCATCGTAAAATTGCTTTGGAGTGAGCTCCATAGTTTTTGGGTGAATGTAGCCTACCTCTATGTTCTTGGTACCCCAGTTAGCATCTAAATTCATATCTACTAATTGATTAACTGTTGGATTGGTAGAAGGACCAAGCCTACTAGCAGGTATGTTTAAGCCTTCCATTGAACTTTGAACATACTTTCCTTTTATCTTAGGCATTTAAATCACCCAGGAATATCATGACGACTTTTATATGCGCCATAAAGATCTTTACCGTCTTCCTTTGCTTTGTCTTTAGCCATCTTCTTTGCTTCCTCGATCTTCCACTTAGGGAATATCACTTTCTTGGATTTCTTCGGAGCGGAAACCTTGAAGTTCTTCTTGAACGATTCTATGATCTCCACGAACATAAGAGGAGGTCTCTTAACCTCTTTCTTCTTTTCCTCTTCTTTCTTTATCTCACCTTCAAACTCTCCTATGTATTTCTCTATCTCGTCTCTAAGCTCTTTAAGTGAACCGCCTGTAATAGCTTGTATCAAAAGGTTTTCTTCCTCCACTTCTATCTTGTCTTTAAGTTTCTCAAATTCTTCCCAACTTTTCTCATCAAAACCATGTGCACTTATTTTAACAGACAGTTCACCAAACTGGCGATAAGATCTTCCTCCAGGTTCTTGAGATATGGCAGTGGGTTTTGATGCGAAGTTCAATTCTATTCTTAAAAGCTTAAATGCTTTTGGACCATAAAGTTTATACTTTCTGTCCTCAGAAAGTTTGTCTTCTTTCTTTGGAACGTATTTCTTTCCACCCCTTTCCTTTATCTTTTCTTCCCAAGCTAGGAAAGAGTCTTTTCCCATGAGCTCTATTCTTATCACGTTCGTATCAAATACTCCAATGAGCTTCTTTTCAAGGGCAAGCTTATCGCTGAAACCAAGTAATCTTATAGCTCTCAAGTAAGGTTCGGCCCATTGGATGTAAAGCTTTAGTGATCCGTACTGTGATTTGAGATACGATAAGAGCAAGTTCTTTTGTTGTCTAAGTTGCTTTTCCCATCTAGGAAGCCAGTCAAAGAACTCCCTAACTCTATCTTTTAGTATTCTTTTAACCCTGTCATTGGCATCAAACTTGTCAACATCTTCAACACTCTTTGCTTTTAAGAACAAGTCTCTTAATGAAAGAAACTCATATTGAGACGAGGAGAGGACATTTATAGACCCCCTACCTTTCTTAACGTCCACTTCATCCATGAATATTCTTTTGGCTGTGAGAAGAGCAGCTTCCTTTTTCTTTGGGTTCTTGGACTTTAAGTCTTCGTGTATGGCTAAGAATCTATCGTACTCTCTAAGATCATAGAGTATTCTTATTATACTTTGAACTACAGCATTTATTGTAGAGAAAAGTTCTTGTACTCTTTTCTCCAGAGCTTGTTTTCTTTGGCTCATCTCACCAAACAATGTGGAGAATACACTTGCAGCCTTCTCTTCGTCCTGTCTCCATAGTTCGTATCCAAGTGGCCCTGTTAAATAGTCTCTTATCCAAAAGTAGTCCGATTCCAATGCACGTGAGAAGGTTTTAACTTTTACTTCTCCTTCCCATGACTTTGATTTCTTTAAAGCTTCCTCCCATTTCTTCCTTGCCTCTTCTAGTTCTTTAGCACTTATAGCCATATAAAATACAGAATTCCAATAATTAAAATGGTTTTGGTTCTAGATGTTGAGTAGCCTACTCATTCTATTAACGAAAACCCTTGCCGACTTTAGAGCCTTCCCAGCTTCTTCTTTGCTCATATCAAATGATGTTCCGTATTGGTCTCTCGGAATCCGTTTATAAATAGTGCTGCCCTAGCTGCGTGAAACATCGCTAGATAGCTCGAAAGGAGACATGACCTTAAAGTCCCACTTCTTAGATTGCTCTCAGCTTTATGAAGCAACAGTTTCTGATTCTAAAAATTCTTTTGTTCAATTCTGCCGTGGTGTTTCAAACAAAGCAATTAGGAATTGCTCAAAGATTTATTCTCATTTGCTTCCAAAGGTTTAAGCTTTGAGGCAACAAGGTGCAGCAGAACTTGAAATGTGTTTTTGTAGCTACTGGAAGAACATCAGTTTATCATATGAATGATTTTAACACACCATGGAATGCTGCACAGGAGTTTTAAGATTTGTTAATTGATCAACATGAAAAAGATTTTAAGTTTATAAGAAAATTTTAAAATTGTAAAATAAATTGGTAAATTTATGGTTAAGGTTTATGTAATTGACAACGGTGGACAATGGACACATAGAGAATGGAGGGTATTAAGGTATCTGGGTGTTGACACGAAGATGGTTCCCAATACTTTATCGCAGAATGAATTGGGAGATGTTGATGCCCTTGTCTTTTCTGGAGGCTCTCCAAGAATTTCTTTTGAAGATTATAAACTTGGAAATTTAGAAGATTATATGAACTTAGGAGTTCCAATTTTAGGTATTTGTGTTGGCATGCAGTTTATAGCAAAGTTTTTTGGAGGAGAGTGTGGAAGTGCAGATATTCCAGAATATGGGAAAACAGAAATAAAGATTCTCAATTTTGATGATTTATTTGATGGACTGCCAGAGAGGTTTACGGCATGGGAAAGCCATAATGATGAAGTAAAGCAAACAAATTTAGAAATACTTGCGAGCTCTAAAAACTGTAAAATTCAAGCTATAAAACATAACAATCTTCCAATATACGGTGTTCAATTCCATCCAGAAGTTGAGCACACAGAATATGGTGTTAAAATTTTTGAAAACTTTCTATCCATAGTGAGAAAATGAAATTAAAAATTAAATCAGGTAAATTTTTACTCCTGCAGTTTTGCATAGAGCTAGTGAAAGAATACCACTCGTTATTTGTTGCATGGATTATCTTCCTCTAAAAATTCAAGAAAAATTAATGCATTGACTCCAAAGCTTTAGAAAATGGAATTTCTGTCTTAGCTTTTGATTTTGCACATCATGGAGAAAGTGAAGGAAGATTTGAAGACTAAACACCGACAATCCATAAATGATTTGAAATCGGTAATTGAATATGTTAAAAGTTAGATTTCGTAACCAAGATATGGATATTTGGCTCAAGCTATTGTGGGTTTATTACATCTTTGGTTTTGTTTGTACCTTCTTTGAGCCAGGAGGGCAGTAGTGAGGCTCTCCCTAGCTTTTTGCTTTGACTTTGGAATCCTTCTGATAAGCCCCAGCTTTAGCAGTTTGTCCACATTGGTGGAGACAATGAATTCTAATTAGTATTATGGATCCAAAGTATAGTGCATAGTAGAATAATGGATCTTTCTTTTTGAGTTCCTTTATTCTTTTGTTGTCTAACCATAATATGTTTGCATTTGGAACTCTTTTTCTTAATTCAGATGCAAGTTTTGTATTGAGGTTGTTGTCTATCTTATCGACCTTTATCCAAATATCGACATCCGAAGACTCTGTATTTGTTCCTTTAGCGCAACTTCCATAGAGACCCACAGCTACAATAGACTTATACTTCTTGAATGCGTTGGGCTTAACTCTCTGTATATTAAAGAGTATTTTTAGACTTCTAACTATGGCACCATCCCTAACTTTAAACTTCCTACCAATTCTCTTTATAATCTTCTCCTTGAGGAGAAGGTCAAAATACTGCGATACCAAGGATTTGCTTAGGCCTAGCTCTTTTGCAGTCTCACATACTCCAAACATTCCCTCCTTAAAGATGATGTTCTCCAAAATTTTCATTCTCTCTCTTGTGGAAAGAACTTTTGGGATGTTCATGATATATATAAAAACATTTCGTCTAGTAGAGGATGGGAAACTAATAAATAATACTTCTGCTTAGAAGTTTTTATGGGATTGTTCGATATGTTTAAGAAGAAAGAAGAGGATGAGGATTTAGGTTTACCGGAGCTACCAGAACCTCCAGCTGCAGAGACTCCAACACCTGGTTTGACTGGTACACCAGGTGTGACTGAAAAGCCTTTGTCTTTGGAATCACCTGCTCAGCCAGCACCCACACAGCCTGCTCCACAACCTCAAGCCCCACAAGGAGCTCCAGAACCTGTACCTCCAATAACGCCTGCCAAAGAAGAACCTCTAGGGCAGACACCTGTTGAGCCTGTTCACGAAGTGACGCCAACTAAACCAAAGATCGATGTGAAAACAGAACTGGAGATCTTATCAGCTAAAGTGGATGCGCTTAATTCTAAACTTGAGGCTATAAACAATAAGTTGGATGCAGTATATAGGGTTGTTCTTGGTGGTGTAAAATATCAGTGAGCTCTTTCCTTTATCATTATTTTATCTGTCCGTTTAAGCTAGAGTGTCCTCCTTATAACTTAGTTAACACAATCACCTACGGTCTGCTTACTGCTGTGGTTGTTTACTACACATATGTTTTCCTATCTAAGAGAGTGAAGTTCAACTTTAGGTTCATGTTGAATCTTATACCTTTTATCTTCTTAGGTTCTGTTACAAGAGTATTAGTTGACGCACATGTTTTACCATACTCATTTTGGACTGTAACACCAGGTATTTACGTCTCAGTCTTTGCTTACTTCATGCTAGTATTTGGAATAAGTAGAATTCTTAAAGATGAAAATGTCATTCCAATTCTTGGTTCGATTCCCTTACTTTTTGAGCTGGTTAACTTAAGGATAGTTAACCTTCAAGGAATGTTGCAAGTCTTAACTTTTGCTATTATCTTCTCCCTTCCTTTCTGTTTGTTTAGAAAGGAATTGAGATTCGATAGACTAATGACTTATGCCTTAGGAGCTCATTTATTTGATGCTTGTGCTACTTGGATATCTATGGACTTCTTTGGGTACTTTGAGAAACATGTTGTTCCTAATTTTTTCATAAGCCTTACAGGTACAGCATTCATTATGGTGATCTTAAAACTTGCTTTGGTTCTCCCAGTTCTTATACTCGTAGATAGATATCTTAAGGATAGACAGATGTCTAACTTCCTTAAGATAGTGATATTCATAATGGGTGCTGGAACAGGCTTACGTGATGTAATACGATTAGGCATGCTTATTTAGTAATTCTCTCATCTCTCTAGCATTTTTAAGCATGTTATGGTCGTTGTTAAAGAATACATAACATTTACTTGCTTTCTTTTTCTTTATTCTCTCTGCTATGTCTTTTAGCTCACTCTTTTTGTAGTTGTGAGAATACCAAAAGATTCTTCCATGTACTCTTAGATAAATTGAATTGCTTGTTTTAAAGATTTCACGGGAGAACTTTGGAGCATCTATGGAAACCCAAGTTATTCCCATCTGCTTTGCCCACTTTACATATCTTGAGTTAAACCAAGCTTCGTTTCTAACTTCCAATGCAAATCTTTCACCAAGTTTTGTTTTCTTAATGAATGTCTCAAGCCTGTCTAGGCTTTTTGGTGTTGTGCTTGGAGGTAGTTGGAATAAGTAAAAGTCTATGTGTTTGTCTAATGGTGAGAAGAGCTTCTTGAAGCTCTTCCATCTGTCAAGTGCTTTTGTTGAGAATTTGTAGATGTGAGTTATTAATCTGTTTACTTTTACAGCCCATCTTAAGTTCTTTCCATTCTTAGCCCATGATTTTACGTAGGCTGGGAATGGAAACCTGTAAAAGCTTGAGTTCAACTCCACAGCATTTAATCCAGAGTTCTCAGCATACCACTTAAATCCATCAGGATTCCAAGAATAACTCCATCCCGATGTTCCCACATATACTCTCATAACTCTTTTTGGACTTTATTACATATAACTATTATTATTTCAGTGGAATATTCAACAGAAATGTAATATATAGTTTGTCTGTTAATGAAATAGGAAGATGACAATAAGGAAAATAAGAGCTGATGAGCTTCAAGAATTCAAAGAGATTGCAGAGGATTACATAAGTGAAGAAGCTCTAGAATACATAGACAGATGGTTTGCCAATTTCCCAGACCTGTTTTTAGCCGATTTTCAAGATGGAAGGATGGTAGGGATAATATTTGGACACATGGAGTCTAAAGAGTCGATGGCAATAATAGATGGGATTGCAGTAGTTTCTAAGTACTGGGGAAGAGGAATCGGAAAGAGATTGATAAAAGCATTAGAAGAAAATGCAAAGAAGTTGGGAGCTAAAAGGGTTAGTGTCGGAGCAGCAGGTAAAACCTACTAGCGTAATTGGTTTTTATCAAAAGTCAGGATATAAAGTCAAAAAAAGAAAAAAGATTACTGGATAATGGAAAAGACGATCTGAGATTAACTCCTACAAGATGGATGCAAGCGAAATATTTATTAAATGTACACCCCTAGTGCCTTATATCGAGAAGGTGGTAGGCAGATGCAGAAAAAACGTTCTCAGCACTTAGTTATAGAAGGAGATCATTATTTTGAGGATTATGTGGGGGAAGGCTCTGAAGACCCTACAATCTTTGAAGGAGTGTTTGGAGATTATGCTGGTGCAGAGTCTGTGAACCCAATCTTTAAGGGGACATTTGGTAAGTATACTGGATATAGATCTAAAAATCCGATCTTTGAGGAAGGAAAGTTTAGAAGGGGAGCAGGAGATGAGTCCGAAAATGCAGTTTTTATAGGAGGAGAGTATAGTGGTGGTACAGGAATGTGCTCTGTGAACCCAATCTTCAAGGGAGGAAGGTTTAGAGGGTCTGTAGGGGTGGGGTCCGAAAATGCAGTTTTTATAGGAGGAGAGTATAGTGATTTTGTTGGGCTTGGATCAGAAGGAGCTGTCTTTAAGGGTGGAACCTTTGGGGATGATACATGTATAGATTCTATATATCCCGTCTTTAAAGGAGGAGTATTTGGCGATAGTACAGGCTTAAGTTCTGATGGTGTAATGGTGATCGGTGGTTCTTTTGGTAGATATACCCTTGATTCAGCGGAGAATGTTAAAGCATACATCAGTGAGGCAAAGAGCATAGGAATTCCAAGGAGTGGATATATAATAGCACGCAATGTTAGTGAAGTAGAGAGCGAGTTAATTCTCATCTCAAGAACAGATTGTGTATTTTACTTCACAGATGAGGAGGTGGCAAAATCCGTAAGGAGATTTTTAGATAATAACAAGCTTGGGGGTGAGGTATTCTACATAGAAATGTCGGCTCTAGAAGAAATACTAGAAAAAGCAGACTTTAACCACTTCAAGGAGATAGAAGACTACGAGACACTTTCACTAGCAATGGATTATTTAATATGTAGGGTAGATGAGGCATCTAAGGAAGTGAAATCCGAGTGAATTATCTCTGAATGTTTTAATCTCACTACATAGTCTTTATAAACAAGAACTTTTCTTATTCATATATGATAGAATACTACAAGAGGAGATTAAAGGATAAGTCCATACAGAAGCTAAAGAGATTTAGTGTGGGATGTTGGATAAATGTTTATGATCTATCTGAGAAAGAGATAAAGTTTCTTTCAAGGACGTTTAGACTCAGTGAGCAGAATCTTTTATCTGGTTTGGATCAAGATGAAGTCCCACGTATAGATAAAGATGGTGGGATATACATCTACATGAGAGCCCTTACTAAGAATAAGGAGCTAACAACTTTTCTTGTGATACTTAATGAAAAGTTTGTCCTCACTTTGTCAAAAGTAAAGACAAGTGTTGTTGAGAGGTTAATTAACCGCAATGTTTACACCACCCAGAGATTTAAGTTCCTCTTGAACATACTCTCTGAGTTAAATAAAGAGTTTGAGTCTTACACTCTTGAGATAGCAAAGAGTGTTAGGAAAAGTATTAAGAAGGTTGGAGTGTTAACGGAAAAGGAGGTTAACTCCTTGCTTCAGAAAGAAGAAGCTCTAAACAACTTGATCTTCTACTATCACAACATGCTTATACTCTATAATAGGATACTTAAGAACATTAAATTCTATGAGCAAGATAAAGATATAATCAACGATTTGATAGTCGAGGCAACTGAAGGCTTCAACACCTGTAAGAATACCTTAAAAACGGTTTCAAACATAAGAAATTATTACATGATTTCTCTTTCGAACAGACTTAACAAGGTTATTAACTTGCTTACGTTAATAACCATTTTAATAAGCATTCCATCTGCTGTCTCTGGGATATACGGTATGAATATCAGACTTCCTCTCCAAAGCAATCCCTTAGCTTTTTACTACATACTTGTTTTCATACTCCTTGTATGGGTTGGATTTATCTTATATTTAAGCAAGAAGAAGATATTCTAAACTTCCTTGAACATCTTTTTAAGTAGGATCTTAAGGTGTTTGATCTCTTTGTTGTAGAATAGCTCTGGAACTATTAAGACTCCGGATAGAGCAAATGCTAATGATATGGACCATTGCTTAAGTGTTAGTGGTGTGGTCTGGAAGAGTGCCATTAGTGGAGAATAGGTGGTAAGGAGAACAGTTGCTAGGGCAGATATGGCAACTGCAACAATTAGATAAGGGTTTGTTAATGGATTGAGCCTAAATATACCCTTCTTTTCAGATCTACAGTTCCACACCACTACAAGCTCTCTTAAAGTTGCTTGTACGAATACCATAGTTCTAGCTGTGGCAAGCCCAGCCATGGACATACCTATCAAGAATACAATTAAAGATGAGAAGTATTGAGATAAGAACGATACAAGTATTTGAGCCATTCTTCCATGTAGTATGCCCTCATTTAAAGGTCTTGGAGGTTTGGCCATAAGATCTTCTGTTGGAGGGTCTACACTTAATGCAAGTGCAGGGCCACCATCTGTAACTAAGTTCTGCCAAAGAATCATTGGAGCTGTAAGTGGTAAAGGCATACCAAGTACAGCAAACGTTCCTATTAAGAACACCTCATCAAAGTTACTTCTCATTAAGAAGAAAGCAAACTTCCTTATGTTGGAATAGATTTCTCTCCCTTTCTCTATGGCTTTAACTATGCTTACATAGTTGTCATCTAATAGGATCATATCGCTGGCTTCTTTTGCAACATCTGTTCCAGATCCAACAGCTATGCCTATGTCTGCACTCTTAAGAGCTGGAGCATCGTTTACCCCATCGCCAGTCATTGCTACAACATGCCCTTTCTTTTTAAGGGCTTTAACAATCCTTAGCTTTTGTATAGGTAAGATCCTACTAAATACACATACCTCGTCAACAACCTTCTCTAATTCTTCATCGCTCATTTTCTCAACTTCTTTTCCTGTTAAAACTTTACCTCCATTGAGTATTCCTATTTCTTTAGCTATGGCTTCGGCTGTTAATTTGTGATCTCCAGTTATCATTACAGTCTTAACGCCTGCTCTTAGGCATCTTTGGAAGGCTTTCTTTACACCATCTCTTGGAGGGTCTATTATTCCAACAAGGCCTAGGAAGACAAGATTGTCTTCCTTCTCGTCTTTCTTTATTTCTTTGTATGCTATAGCAAGTACTCTTAGTGCATTTTTTGCGAATTTATCATTTATCTCTGTAAGTCTTTTCTTTTCCTTTTCTGTTAGAGGGTATGTTCTACCATCTTTATACACCTTACTACATTTCTCTATCACGACTTCAAATGCACCCTTTGTGAACATGAACTTTCTATTGTTGTAAACATTAATAGTTGACATCATCTTTCTCTCGGATGAAAATGGGAATTCTTTGAGTCTAGGGAACTTGGAGTAGTCAAGATTTGCTTTCTTTGCAGCCACTACTAGGGCACCTTCTGTTGTATCACCAATTATTTTGTACTTTCCATCATCGTATGCTAGTCTAGCATTGCTTGCTAAGGCTCCTGCTGTAAGGATAAACTTAAGATCTGGACCGAAGTACACTCTGTTTCTGTATTTGAACTCTCCTTTAGGCTCGTATCCAACACCGCTTACGTCTATCACTTTCCCGTTAACAAATATCTTTCTGACAGTCATCTCTCCTTTAGTTAAAGTTCCTGTTTTATCTACACACAATACATCCACAGAGCCTAAAGTCTCCACGGATGCAAGTTTTCTTACTAGTACATTTCTCTTAGCCATCTCCCTTGCTCCCAAAGAAAGGGAGATGGTAACTACAGCAGGGAGGCCTTCTGGGACTGCGGACACAGCCAAAGCAACACTTATCATGAAAAACCTAACAAGACTTGTGAGAGTCAGGCCGTTTGTTTGTACAGCCCTTATGGTCTCAATGAGAAATATAATAGCAACTATGGCTATTATTGCATAGGCTAGTTTCTTAGCAAATCTCTTAAGCTTGATCTTAAGTGGTGGTTCAACGTCTTTGATTTCCTGTGTGGCTTTTGCTATTTTACCTATCTCTGTTAGTCTTCCGGTTGAAGTGACAACGAATAAACCCCTTCCCCTTGTCACGAAAGTTCCTGCGAACACCATGTTCTTCATTTCAGGTATCCTTACAACTTTCTTTATCACTCTAGCAGTTTTTGATATAGGAACAGATTCTCCTGTTAATACTGCTTCGTTCACTTTTAATTCGTTAGCTTCTATTAGTCTTCCATCAGCGGGTATCTTAACCCCTTCTTCAAGAATTACTATGTCTCCCGGAACTAACTCCTTAGCATCTATCTCTATGATTTCACCATTTCTTATTACTTTAGCTTTCAAAGATAAGTACTTTTTCAGAGCTTCCATTGATTTCTCGGCTTTGTATTCCTGTACAAAGCCTATAACTGCATTTAAAATCACAATAAGAGCTATGGCTAAAGCGTCAGCTCTTTCACCGAAGAATACGCTTAGGATCATAGCTATTATAAGGATAATAACGAATATGTCTCTGAATTGGTTTAAGAGTATGAGCAAGGGAGAAACTTTCTTTGGTTTGACTATCTCATTAGGTCCATATTTTTGTAGTCTTTTTATAGCTTCTGTTTGAGATAGTCCTTGTCTTGAAGTCTTAAGCTCTTTTAGAACTTCGTCTATTGTTTTATCATACCACATAAAACTTAGAGTCCTATGGAGAATAAAAACATTTTGGGACTTAGTCTGGACCCATTGGTACAGATGCCTTGTGTTCTATCTCCAGTAGCACAGAGGCATTCATACGCCAGGATGAGTAGTTTGTCTTGATATCTAAGAAGAGAGAGTTTATAGTTTCTGCTTTAAACTTTTCGATCTCATTTGAATTCTGAATCTTGTCTTTTAAGATCTTAAACTCCCTATCAAATATGTCCATATTGTACTCTGCTTCAGCAAAGAATGATCTTGAATCTTCTAATTCTTCGAACCCTATGAACCAGTCCAATACTTTCTTATGCAAATCTACCACATACTCTCCTACTTCATAGGCTTTTTCAAGTAAGGGGTTAAGAGATTCTGGTGTGTTTTGTCTGTCAAAGTATTCCAAGCGTCTTTTCAGCTCATTTTTACCCTTACTTAAATCATAGAAAGCATAGAGTTTATCAAGTTCAGATTGTGTGTCGATCATTGCTTTAACGTAGTACTCAAAAGGAACATTAACTCTTGTCCGTGCTCCATCATCCGAGCCTTCAGCTTTCTCAAGTAACTCTGAGAATTCTTCTTGTACACGTGAGAGCTCATCCTCGAGGTCGACCATAACATTTTGGAGTTTTGCATCTTTAAAAATATTTTGAGTTTAAGAATTATGTAAGGGTCTTTAGGAGTT
>Ga0190314_1000251_pt1 | contig 20520 bp, 19 predicted proteins | sample 4870071112_MG_FD_165055 | JGI IMG/M metagenome (GOLD analysis project Ga0190314, IMG submission 165055) | Hydrothermal vent sediment bacterial communities from Southern Trench, Guaymas Basin, Mexico - 4870-07-11-12_MG | ecosystem: Environmental > Aquatic > Marine > Hydrothermal vents > Sediment ...
TCATTGGTGCGTTGAGTGTGACATCGGTAGCGCCAATAATTTCAACCTTTCCCCGGGACAAAGTAATTTCGCAGCCGCTGCTGTCTTTGATAACAACACCGGAATCTGTCATATCAACGCTATTGCCGTTTGCGTCAGAGGCTTTCAGGGCGCCGGACGCAGCATCGAGATCCACGGTTTCTCCTAGTGTATCAGAGAGCTTAATGCTGCCATTATTATCCATGACCAATGACTGGCCGTTTTTATGTTGAAGAATAATCGACTCATTATCCTCCTCGTCGCTCATACACAGTATCGTTCCTCCGGGAGTTTTTAGAACCAGGGCATCAGGAGGTGTTAACTGAGCCTCTATCGGCAGATCATCGTCAGCCCCAAAAAATGTTCCTGCCCAGATGGGGCTGCTGATGTCGCCGGCTTCAAACTCCGCCCATACGTGCGCTCCAACCTCCGGCACAGAAAAGATTCCGGTTTCAGATATTCCACCGTTGGGAAAACAGGGCATTGCCCAGCCGCTTTCCTCATCGCCGAGTACCGCCGGAATTGAAAGCCGAAGACGCCCTTTTTGGAGAGGATCGTCACGATCAACAACGCTTGCCCGATATTTTCCATAATATTTTGAGGTAAGTTCGTTATATAATTTTTCTATCATATGCTCCATATTGAGCTCCAGCCATATAATTATTTTAACTGTCAATTAGCAGGAAAAGCATAAAAAACAGATGAATTACTTACGTGCATTACGCAATATTTTAAACTGCTGTTTATAGCCTGTCTGATCAATCCTGTGTGTTACGCTATCCACATAGTAGGTTCCGGAATAAGCAGTCCCTGCGCCCTGAACATCAACAGTCTTGCCTGTTTCCAGCACTGCACCGTATAATATACCGTCAAGGGAGCCGGTTGCGCTTATTTTCCAGGCATTTTTCTCTGCTTTTCCCCTGGCAATTGCCATAGCAGTCTCACTCTGCAAACCATGAAGCCTGACCTTCCAGTTAAAGCTGCCTAACTTTCGCGAAAATGTCTCGCAATCTTCAGAACCGAGCCTTCTTTGCTCCGGATATAGCTCTTGGTGCTCAAAATCCTGATCTGTGTAGATATCCACAAGAATCGAGTCGGGTTTATAACCATCATCGGTTATTGAAAAATCAATACAGTTCGATTCTTCACCCGCATAAACCATAATCGCCTGCTGAGGCTCACCATCAAGATGAAACTGTCCAAAGTATAGATCGTCTTCTGATATTTTCATTTCATACCCATTGGAGCGGGCCAGCTTATATAAGAATCTTATGTCTGTATCATCTTGATTTAACTGAGTATGCGTCATTCCAACATCAGCCTGTGCTGAAAGCTGGTATTTATCTGCAATTTCGCTGACAATATCACCATCGGTTACAGGCGCGTCCTCATCTCCCCAGACACGTGTAATATGCTCCCTGTCCATAAGCACGGATTTATCCTGACAGGTTGCCGTTACGCTATGAGTATCATCGCTGAATCCAATTGAAACCTTTATTATATAACCGCTGAAGAGTTCAATTTCCTGATCATCCAGCATGATTTTCACTTTAAGCTGGTTCCATGGCCGCATCAGATCGGAGTCCGCAACTGCCCAGTCACCTGATTCCAAACGGATGGTCGCAAAGGTAACCCTGCACACGGAAGGTCTGTTTCTGGAAACATCAACCTCAACAGAATCAAAATAGCCGCCCAATTCATCTATTTCATCTATGGGGCTGCCGTCTATTTCAATGCTGCAGTCAGGCGGTGATGTTAATGCCTTATGATCTGAAAATAATCCCATAATTATTAATTGTTTTTGTTATTTTTTCTTTTCTTGAGCAATGCCCGGTATAAGAATGGTCTGACCGGAATAGTCAGAGAGACAAAAATCGCAGGCAGACCTGATATCAGGATTCGCATCCAGAATCATCCACCAGTACTTTGGATTATCATAATAATAACCTGCAATCTGATCTAACCTCTCCCCATGTTTTACTACATGCTCAAGCAGTCCTTCAGCCGTTATGATGGGACGTTGCCCTATCCTTTCATTTCTGCTGTTATCACAGATTGCCCGATACCTTGAATCTTTAAAAATCATTATAAAGACAGCCTTTTGCTTTGTTTTTTTTTATATCCCCATGCTTGCCAGACGGCTTCCCATGCCAAGATAGTAGGCGCCTACTGAAGCCAGTTGTCGAACAGATTCAACCCCATATAGTTCATGATCTTCCTTAATCTTCATGTCCAGTGTTGCTTCAGAGCGGTATGGCATTAGAGAAGGAAGAAATGCTTTTGAAGTAATCCTGCAGCTTGTCACCTGAACCGGCAGTACCCGCAATCCCCACACAAATATGATAACCGGCAGCGTTTTGTGGTTTATATTGCCTTTTTTTTTGGAAACGGAAAGGAGCTTTGCCAGACCTTCGGCTTGGGAAGACTGTAATGTAGTCATGCGTTCAATAACATCAATTTCCGGCTGTACACCCAATGCCGAAGCAATGGGATCACCATCATCCATACGATTAGTAGCATCCAGCAGAAAGCTTAGAGAAAAAGTCATATCATCGGATGTCATCCCGAGACCTGAGAGTTCTGTTTTCTTTTTAGCCCCCTTGTTTTTACCCTGTGTTTTCTTTTTTTCGTGGTTAACAGATCTGCTGAAAGTTATTGTTTCAGGATTGAATTCAAAAACCAGCACAAGGGGAATGAGATTGTCTGTATATTCTATTAATGCTCCACGCAAAAACATATCAGCTCCTGTTTTGGAGACCTGTTTTTAGTGATTGAAAAATATGATCTGCTATGAGATCGTCAGTGTCATTATCGGTTATTTCTATTTCCGGCAAAACAAGGCTGCCGATTTTAAAATTTTTTTCCATGGCAAGACTTTTTATTTTTTCACATGTCAACCTGGATATTCTATCAGCACGATGCTCAAAGTTTTCAGGCAGTAAAATGGAGAGTTCATCAATTCTAATCATGACAGATACTCCCATAGAAAACCCAGGCTTGATGGAATAACCTCCGTGCCCTCTTTCAGCAGCTCAACATAAGCTGATCGTGCCAGATGCCGGTTTTCAATTTTTTTTCTATCTCCTGCTGCATTGCAGGCAGCGTGAAGCACAATATTTTTTATCTGTGCTCCGGTTAGAGAAAGAACTGCGCCCAGCTTTTCAATGTCAACCTCATCAGCCACAGGGGCTTTGGGCGGCAAAGATTTTTTCCAGAGCAATACGCGGGAAGCAGCATCAGGCCGCGGGAATTCAGCGCACATGTGAAAACGGCGGGCAAATGCAGGGTCAAGATGCCGCCGCAGATTGGTTGTCAAGATACAGGGACCGTTATGATTTTCCATTCTGCTGAGCAGATGACTGACCTCCATGTTTGCATACCGGTCACGGGCATCACGGACCTCGCCGCGCTTGCCAAAAAGACTGTCTGCTTCGTCAAACAGGAGCAGTACATTTTTTCCATCGGCAGCATTAAACATGGAACTTAAATTTTTTTCAGTTTCACCAATATATTTACTGACCAGCATGCCGAGATCTACGCGGAATAAGGGAAAATCCAGGGTATTGGCAAGAACTGCTGCAGCAAAGGTTTTTCCAGTGCCTGAAGGTCCGGAAAACAGCGCAACCGGTCCTCCATGAAATATTCCGCCCCACTCATTTTCCACAAATCTGCGATTTTGAACCCATACCATAAACTCTTTTAATACCTCGCGGCAGTGAGCATTTATCACCAGATCATCCATTGTCCCTTTAAGGTTAATATGCGTTGCACCAGGTATTTTGGGAAACACTTTCCCTTTTGTGCCATTATGCAGAAAATTTAAAAACGATTCTGTCGGCTTTAGGGGCGCATAAAAATCATTTGTTTCACGACTTATAATACCCTGGGATATTAATGGGGCATGGGAGTGAAGGCAATGGTGTAGCTGGGGCGTCTCATCTGTCTCAAGAAACAACAGCTCGCCGATTAAAGCGGCGCTGGGAAACGTGGAATTCATCCCTGGCTGCAGGCTCTGATACATCCAGCCGATTTTAGGATCAAAATCAGGAGCTGCGGTAAAAACGGCAATATCAATATCAATAGAGTTCAGGTTATGGTTCACGGCAAAATTTTTCCATCTTCCGTTTGAGCGGAAACCGGTCACCTCCTGCTGCATCCCGGCAAGCTGAGATTTAAGCCCGTTATCCGGCTTTTCCCCTTTGCGCATCAACCCCAGACACCTGCATATAAGCGCCACCCTCGTCCACTCTTTATGCAACCGGTTCAAAGGTATATCGGCCTGACCGTTTTTATTAAATATTGCTGTTGCCTGCATTTTTTCATATTTACCCTGAAAAATCCAAAAACAAAAAAAATATTTTTAATTATTCAACTTTCTGACTTGCAGTTAATGCGGCAGTCAAAACCCTGAAGGGGTTAAAAAGCTTCTATGAACGCCACATATCACCTGCGTCCAAAGCCAATGAGGACTTGGCAAATGCGACTTTTTATGATGTATTACACAAATGGTAAAAACGGCTCGGCTTTGAGTGTCATAGTGTATGCGATTGTTCGGTAATTCTTTTCACTCTTTTTTTTATTATCGGAATTAATGAACGAAGAGCATCATTCACAGAATCAGGATCGGGGAAAAATTCAGCCACATCAGGCTCAATGACAGCAACATTTGTTCCTTCTGAATATCTTTTAGCATATTTGCCTCTTACACCTTTGCTAAAATCATATTCTTCTAACATATCTGGGTCATTAGCCATCACTTTCATACAAACTCCTCTCTCTTTTTGATGCCTTTCTGGCACTTATTATACGAATATTATTACCCCTTTCAGTATGAATTACAACAAGTAATCTGTTCTTATAAGACATGCCTAGTAAAATCAATCGGTTCTCATCTTGTGAATGCAAAGGGTCACCAATTGTTAAAGATAAGGTGTCTTTAAAAACAGTGCTTGCTTCATCAAAAGTGACTTTGTGCCTATGCAAGTTAGAACGTGCCTTGTTTTTATCCCATTCAAATGTCAGCATCAAATTTTCCTAATTATTTTGCCGAACTATATTTTGGCCATATATCTCCACAATATATTGAAATAATATAAAATTATATATTAATCTAAAGTTAGAAAGTTGAGTTAATTATTATCAGATTCATCCTTTATTATTACTATTTCCGGCTCTCTGCTGGAAACAACCGCTTCAGGATCAGTTTCCTGAACCGACTTGGAATAGTTTTCAACAACAATTTCGGAAACCGGCGGAAAATCTGTTCTTCCTTGTGGATCAATAATAACCGGTATCAGCGACAGTTCACATCCAACAGAAATACGGTAGGCTGTTTCTCCCTGGGCTGACCAGATTTTATTCATCTCATCCATGCTGATATTGTTCATCATTATTTGTATCTGAGCAAACTCGGAATTATCTTCCCTGAGCAAATTTGTTTCAGGGTTTTCATGCAAAACTCTTATGGCTTCACCTATCAGGCGCAGTTCATTTTCTCCGGCGGAAATATTGTTTTCAGCATCGGCAACACCAAAAGGTGTAATCAGACAGTAGAGTTTTACGGTTGGGGAATCCTGGGGCAGCAAAGCCCCTGTATACGGGGCAAATTCAGCGTTATATATAAAAATATTTAACTTCTGATGCCCACCGGAAAAATCATCTTCCGCCTGTTTCGGAGACCCGATGCTGATCTGATTTTCGTCAAGGCCCGCTATATTCTGCCCAAGAACAGATCGAAGCGTAATAGCTGCAACTGAAAGTCCTGAAGATAAAAGCGCCATTTTAAGCGTCTCCCATAAAATAGCGGCTTAATTCCGGTTTCGCAGAAATAAAAGCAGATGAATAATTTTCCTGAATGGCCTCTTTTTCTTTACGTTTAACAGTTACCGATACTCTGCCTATGTAGACAGCCTGGGATGTAGCTGGGGATACAGCCGGTTCTTCGAGTTTGTGCAAAACATTTCCTCTTTCGCTAACCGGCTTTGGGAGCTGTAAAAGTTCCGGCTGCACCTGTTGCAAGGCTTGGGCAAAACCTTTTGGAAGGATTCCCTTTTCAGGTGATACTCTGCCCGAAGTTTTTATTTTTTCAGGTGTTGTTGCCGGTCTGTTATCATGCATCGCGGGTTCCAAAGTTTTGTCATCGGTCTTTGTTATGGTCTTATCTTCTGAAACAGTTACAGGATGTAAATTGCTGTATGATTTTATTTCAGGCTCAGAGTTTTTTGCATCATGATTTTTGCCAAACAGCAAAAGGTCTGGGTCATTTGGGTCATCTGGACCAACTAAATCATCTTCAGGCTGATTGCCTTTAATCAGCCTTTCATTATCCTGATTATAATTTACACTGTTTCGTAAATTAATATCAGCAATAGGGCCGGAATGGCTTCCCTTTAAAGAACTTGTCTCCTCACCATCGGACGACTCAGACCTTTGGGTTTCACTTTTCAGCTTTTCAGCTTTGTCAAACTGCAGACCGCCGAAATCTAAATCGGAAGCATTCCTGCTGTCAAACATGCCGTACTTAGCTTCTTTGCTACTAACTTCAGTATCACTATTGCCTGCCGAACCTGGATCAAAAACGGGAACAATACTCTTACCAAACGGCTTTACACCAGTTGAAAGGTCGCTCATCCTGTCAGCAGCCTCCAGAGGCTGCTTAACCCTATGCTGATTTGCTTCAGGCTCTTCCGGATACAAATATGATGTATCAATGTTTGATACAAACAGATCCGGCATATAGCCCTTGGCATTAAACTTTTTTTGGCTGTAATTAATAATTTTTTGAAAGTATCTCATCAGGTTGCCATGCCCCGGGATTCATCAATCATCTTTAAATACTGATGACGGCGTTTGCGGGGCAGATTCATTATTTCATTTTCACTCCAATGATAATAAAGCGCTATTTTATTAATATCGTGTAAAATATTAAAGCCCTGATTCAGGCCTGCGCTAAAATTTAAATCAATCACAGCTTTTGTCTGACAAAATGGGCACAGACCGGCTATTTGATCGGTTATTGCAGGAGAATGTTTTTCCAGAGCATCCTCTATCTTCAGTATATCTTCAGGTTCAAGCTTTTCCAATTGCTCTTGTCCAAAGGATTGGTCATCTATCAAAAGAACCGAATTCAAAAGCAGTGTGTTAACGGCCTGCTTGTTGTCGGATATTTCCGCAAGCTTTTCTTCAATACGGCCATCAGGAATCCTGAGAAGCGCTGTTTTACCGTTAATATCAATTTTAAACTCCGGATATGCGCCGGTCGGTTCGTATACCGGTAATTCAAGCCGGTTAACAGACAGGTCAAACAGATTCCTGCAGCTTTCACAGGTATGCTTAAACCAGCGGATATTTCCTTCCAGCAGCACACTAAGGTGAAGCATAAGATACTGGCGATCCGGAATGGACAAAGACCTGATAATGTCAGGCGTTGTCTCAATATCACCAATTGATGCAACCGCCGCCGACAAAACATTTGTTGTGAAAAAAGGGTATGATTCAAATAAATCTTTTGCCTCGGCTATTGCAAGCTCTATAGACCCTGTTAAGGGGTGAAACCCGGCGAGACGATGCAGCTTCCCATCAAGCAGCAGCCCACCTGGAAGCATAACTGTTTTCATAACAGGTATCAGCTCTCTGAAGGTTCCGCAACGGAAGTATCACGCTCCCAGCCTTCGTTTTCAAGCTTAACTGTCTGAATGCCCACCGTGTTGGTGTTTCCGGCGTCAAAATCAGGCAGCGCCTGATATTCTGAAACCCATGCACGGTAAATTTTATAAGAGATGGCCACCTGCCCCTGCATATTTAAAACATTGATAATGATATTTTTTCTAAAATTTTTAAGGGACATTGCAGCATCGCCACTAAAGTTGTTCACAGCATTTGCCCAGTTTTCAAAAACCGGATCATGGGTGAGCCCCTGTTCCAGGGTGATTGCTTCAAACTTGGTTCCGCCCGGCAGTTTTCTTTCATAATTGGGGTCACCAGCGCTGCGCCATGTAGCCGCCTCTGTTGTTTTTTTAAGAGCAGTCATTTTTCGTAAACCGGCAACTGGTTTGCCATCAATAACCACCTGGAATTTGAATGTCCTGTATGGATCATGCCTGTGTGTATTTATTGTGAAAAGCGGTGCAGCCATTATCTGTCCTCCTGTTTTATACCTGAGCAACTTTTTGTTGAATTCTAATGATTACAAATTCTGCCGGTTTGAGCGGTGCAATGCCTGCCTCTACAATAACTCTGCCTGCATCAACATCACCCTGGGTCATTGTCTGACCGAGTCCGCAGCGCACAAAAAATGCCTGGTCTGAAGTTGCGCCCTGAAACGCTCCGGCGCGCCATAGTCCATTTAAAAAAGATTCTATGTTTATTTTCAACGCTTGCCACAGGTTCAGGCTGTTAGGCTCAAAAACAGCCCACTGAATACCTTCCCGTATACTCTCTTCTACCATCATAAAAGTTCTGCGAACAGGGACATATCTCCATTCAGGATCACTTTTGCTTGCCAGTGTTCTGGAGCCCCAGACAACCGGCACTCCGTTGACCTTGCGCAGGACATTAACCCCTTTTGGATTAAGACCCTCCTGCTCAGCATTATTGACGCTATATTTAAACCTGCTGACTCCAAGCAGACCGGTTTCCATGCCGGCAGGAGCTTTCCAGACACCCCGCCTTTTGTCGATTTTCCCCCACATGCCGGCGGCAAATGCTGATGGAGCAATATAATTGCCTGCGCCAATATCAATCCAGGGATAATAGAGCGCTGTATAAGAGCTGTTGATGGGTATTGATGAATTGGCATCCAGCTCTTCAGATTTTGGAGGATCGATAAAAACCATTCTATCCATCAGCTTTTCACATTGCGCAATTGCTGACGCATAAATGGAATTGCTTGTTAGTCCGGAACCAAGGGATACTTCCGGAAGCAATATCATGGTTGCGGAATCTATTTTTTCTACAAGTGTTATACCTTTTTCAAAGGCGATGGTTTTCGGCGATTTTGTTTCATTAGCTGCTATTGTTTCGCTTAGAGGCTCTGCTCCGCCGGTAACGATTAGCTCTAATGGTCCGTCCACTGCAGCTTCTTCAGGCAGAAGAGCAAAAATATTTTTCAGAGCAGTCACTGAAACAGATAGTTTGCATTTAACAGCTTTCAGGTTTTCGTTAACCGCTGCAGTTAAATCACTTACGCTCAAAAGATCGGTTATTTCTGTCGCAGTCCCGCTGCTGTTTATGTCCAGAAGAACAGCGTCAACCTCTGTGGTAACAGTGGCATTCATTTTTTTGGATAAGGAAATAGTGATATCTCCGGCTTCCTTCCCAAATTCATCTGCCAAAATTTTCAAAATCTCTTTTCCGTCAGTATCATACAAACCGGCTTTGGCTTTTTTAACCACGTTGGTGCTGATTACATAAGCGCTGCCGCCGCCATTATTATAAAAGGCCTGCACATAGTTTCCAACCATGTCGGCGCTTCCTGCGGTCTGCCCAAAATTGTCAACATAATCTTTAAAGCTCGAAATAAAGACGGGTTCATCTTCAGCGCCCCCATAGGTGTTTCCAATAATAGCGGCTACTGCCGTAGCAACACTTTCAATTGGCTTTGAACCGGAAGATATTTCTTCAACATATACTCCAGGATATAAATAATCTGGCATACCGTTTCCTCCTTTTAAGATACTTGGGAAAAGTTCTGAATGAAAATGTTATTTTCATTCGGGTATTGGATATGAATTTTCTGATAGAATATGATAAAAAACTACTTTTAAATCAAAACATTATTGAATTTTTTAAGGTTTTCTTAGGTAAATTTTAAGCGAACAAAATAATCCTGATTTTGAATAAAAATAAAATATGAAATTGTTATTTGGATGTCAACAAATAGAGGATTTATTTTTTAAGTTATTTTTATTGACAACCCTATAATAAAAAAATACTATTTATAAAAAATATAAATAACGTTTTTTTAATGAATCTAACTATAAATATTATCCTTTAGAAAATAGTAAAATTTTTGGAGCAATATAACATAAAAAACAGATAGATAAGTCAAATTATTCCAGAAAAAGAACAAAGTTTCAGGCGCTTGCAAAGGCCTCAAAACGAAAAAAAATATAGGGGAGGGAAATGATGAATGGTGAATCAAAAATAAATCACGCAAATTTAATCAGATGTAAAATTTTTATTTTTTGTTTACTTGTTTTTTGCGCCGGCTGCAAAGCCAACGTGGAAGAAGAAGCTAAAAACAACAATTCCGCAAAACAAAGTTTATTATCGGTAATCGGTTCTGATGATATTTATGATGTGTCTTTTTCAGACACTGATAAATGCTGGGTGGTTGGTTATTGGGGAGGAATTTATCATACGGAAAACGGAGGAGAGAGCTGGAGCCGCCAGAACAGCAAAGATATTGATAAACCTTTTTACGGGGTCTGTTTTGTTGATCAGAAAAATGGCTGGGTTGTTGGCTCAAGTGGAAACATCCTTAATACAACAGACGGAGGGGGTAACTGGCAGATGCAAAACAGCTCTGTTAAAGAGACTCTTTTTAAGGTTAAATTCGTGGATAAAAATCAGGGGTGGGCAATAGGTACCTGGGGGACCATTATACATACCGAAAACGGTGGAAAAAATTGGTCTAAACATTCCATAGATGAAGATGTTACACTCTACGGTCTCTCTTTCATAGACAAAAAAAACGGCTGGGTAGTGGGTGAATTCGGCACTGTTTTACATACTTCCAATGGCGGAAAAAATTGGACAAAACAGAGTACAGGAATGGAAAAGAGCCTTTTTGCCGTTTATTTTTCAGATGCTGATAATGGCTGTGCTGTTGGGATAGACGGGCTTGTTATTATAACAAAAGATGGTGGGAATACATGGCTGGCCGGAGAGAGTAAAACAGGCGAAAGCCTCTTTGATATTGCCGGAAACGGCGCTGATATATGGGCTGTTGGCGCAAGGGGTGCAATGGTTGAAAGTGCTGATAATGGGCTTACATGGGAAAAAGTAACCTCTGCCAATACACATAGTCTGCTTTCAGGGGTTGCTTTGGCGGATAATTGCTGCTGGTGTGTCGGCACCCATGGGACAGTTTTGAAAATTGCTCTTAAATAGTGTCATGGAGGAAACAGTAAAAGCTAAAAAACATTATTAATTTATGTCAATAGTATAAGGAGTCTTTGCTGTGTATAATGAAAAAATTGCAAAATTTATCGTTGAAAAGCGTATTTTCATTCTTGTAACCCTGATTATAATGACTGTTTTTTTTGCTTATAAAATTGGTTCAGTCAAAATCAGCACAAACCTTGGAGATTTGCTGCCGCAAAAACATCCCTATGTTCAGCTCCATAATAAATTCCGGGAAGTTTTTGGCGGCGCTAATATAATTTTTATTAATCTGTCTGTAAAAAAAGGAGATATTTTCACCCCGAAAACACTTGAAAAAATAAGCAAAATCTCTGAAGAAGTAATCTATCTTCCAGGTGCAGACAGGTATAAAGTTATGTCAATTGCTCAAAGCAAAGTTAAAGATTTTAGAGCAACAGCCTGGGGAATGGAAGTAAAACCGATTATGCCGAATATCCCCAAGACTGATAAGGAGATGGATTATTTAAAAGAATCAGTCTACAGCAATGATATGGTTTATGGGACACTGGTATCTCTGGATTCAAAGTCAGCTCTGATCTCCCTGCAGTTTTATGAAAACATTCCTTTGGATTATTATGATATATTCATAAAAACTCGCGAACTTTGCAATTCCATGAAAGATGAAAATACAGACATAGCCATATCCGGTGAAACAATGATCAGGGGTTATATTTACAGTTATCTCGGTCAGACAAAAATGATATTTGCCGTAACATGTCTGGCAGTGGTAATTTTACTCTTTGTTTATACAAAAAGTCTGCAAATGGTCATTCTGCCCCTGCTTTCCGCAATATTAAGTGGAGTCTGGGGGCTTGGACTTATCGGTTTGCTGGGATATAATCTTGATCCTCTGGCATTGGTAGTTCCTCTTTTGATAACAGCGAGAACAGTAAGCCACTCTGTGCAGTTTAATGAACGGTTTATAGAGGAATACCAAATCGGCAAAGATGTTAAAACATCTGCCCACAACACAATTAAGGCATTGTTTATGCCGGGCCTTGCCGGGATACTGACAGATGCAGCAGGAATAGCAGTGCTTGCAGTAATACCCATACCAATGCTGCAGAAACTTGGAATTATCAGTTCTTTCTGGGCATTAACCACAATCTTTACTGTTCTTTTTATGACACCCTTAATTCTTATATTTTTTCCAGGATTTGCAAAGATAAAGGAGAGAAAAGATGAAGAGGGAATATTTTATAAAATACTGAGAAAGACAGCACTGATAAATACCGGAAGATTTGGAAGCGCTTTAGTTATTACACTGGCTCTTATTGTAGCGCTGATAGCATTCGTATATGCAAGGGAGTTAAAAGTAGGAGACGCCAAGCCCGGAACCCCTATTCTCAGGTCCGATTCCCAGTATAATTATGATGCCATGATTACAAATAATTCTTTTCCAGGGCTTAATCCAATGCTTGTTGTGCTTGAAGGGGAAAAAAAGGATGCATTATATGACTATGAAATGCTCCACCAGATAGAAGCTTTTCAGAGGCATATAGGACGGCTGCCCAGTGTAGGTGGAACTTTATCCATTGTTAATTTACTAAAAAAAGTCAATGTGAACCTCCATGAAGGGCATCCAAAATGGAATGCAGTTCCGGAAACAAGAAGAAGCAATGGTATGCTTTTTTACATGTTGTTGACTTCAACAGAAGTGGGCGATCTGGATGCATATTGCACCTTTGACAACAGAGTTGGAAGCATAATGGCCTGCTTTAAAGATCATAAGGGAGATACCCTGAGAGAAGCCATGGAATCAAGCAGGTCGTTTATTGAAGCAAACCCCGTAAAAGGAGGAAAATTCAGAATGGCCGCTGGAGTGGTTGGCACTCTCGCTGCAGCAAATGATGAGGTTTTTAAATCTCAGATAATGCTGCTTTTCATGACTTTTGGCATTACCATACTCCTTTGCAGTATAACCTATAGATCCCTGGTAGCCGGACTGCTTCTTGCCGTGCCCCTGGCTGTATCAAACTATATGATATTTGCCTATATGGGCTTAAAAGATATCGGTCTTAATATTAATACCCTGCCCGTAGCAACTATTGCAATCGGTCTTGGGGTTGATTACGGAATCTATTTTTTAAGCAGGATGCAGGAAGAATACAGGGATTCCGAAGACTGGCAGAGCTCGTTTTTTATTACTCTCGTTACAACTGGAAAGGCAATTACCTTTACCGCATTAACTGTAGCGCTGGGTGTGGTGTTTTGGGGATTTTCAAATATTAAATTTCAGGCTGATATGGGCATGCTTTTGACCATCGTAACTTTTTTACACCTTGCAGGGACTCTTATTCTTCTCCCTGCGTTGGTTCTGATAATAAAGCCGAAATTTATTACATCTAAAAAAAAGGAGAAAGCCGTAGCAAAAACAAAAGATATAAAACTTGAAGCTATTGGAGATTTTATTAAAGAAACAGCAAAATAACTGTATAAAGTCTATGGGGGATATTTAAAAAAGGTAAAATTTTTAGAAAACTAAATTTATTTAAAAAAAGGAGGGGAGATGGTTAGAAAATTAAACATGGTTGCTTTACTGTCTGTAATTATTTTCTTTTTTTGCCTTGAAACTGTTTTTGGCTTTAAAGCGCTGGACGGAAATATTGAGATAAACGGGTACTATAAAAATGACTCTGCAATCAGACTGAGCGACGGGCAGTCCGACCTTCACGGGGAGGACACTTATGGTCTGGCAGGAACTGCAGAAGGGTGGGAAGCAGGTGATTATTATTTATGCAGAAATACTCTTCAGATTGAGGTTGCCTGGGATCTTCAAAAAAATTTAAACATGTATGGGATATGGCGCGGTTATTATGATGCGTCACTTGATATTAACAGGGACTTTAAACAAAATATGATTGATGCGGACAGCGAAAGGGCAATAGATGATTATGAGAAAGATACGGAGCTAAGGGAACTTTATGTTAATATTTTTCCTGGGAATTGGAATTTTAGAATCGGTAAACAGCAGATTGTCTGGGGTGAATCCGATGGCTTTCGTATGGCGGATATTATTAACCCCCTTGATTATAGCTGGCATTATTTTTTTCCAAGCTGGGAAGATATCCGTATTCCTCTATGGGGCGCTGATATTATATATGCTATCCCTTCAGAACACCAGGTCAGCGTTGAACTGGTATGTCTGCCAGGAGCTTTTAACACAGGATTTCAGCCGAACAAGCTTGCTCCCTCAGGCGCCAACTGGTCTTCAGGCTTTTTGAATCAGTACTTTCATGATGCACTTGACGCAGGCACCAGCCTTTGGACCGATTTGGGCATGCTTCCTTCCGGGATGCATTTAAAGGATCTGCTTCCCGGCCTCGTGGGAGCGCACGGGAGAACAGGTGCTATACAATATTTTCAGGACTCAATGGAAAAATCCGTACCTGAAAATTCAATCAGAAACTGTGAACTGGGAATGAGGCTTAATGCAATGCTGGGGAACTGGGATGTATCGATATTTGATTTTTATTCCAGAAACGATAACCCTACATTCAGGAAAGACTGGCTCACAAGATTACAAAGCAGCACCTCAAGTAGAGACGAACTCTTTGAATATGTATGGTTAAACAAGTTGGGAGCGACTTTTAATGTATACAACAATGCCACCAAGGCTGTATTCAGGGGTGAATGTGTTTATACATTAGATGAACCTTTTTTTCCAAAAAATCCCTTTACCATTGATCTTTCAACAGGGCTGTTTGACTGCACTACTTATGAATCAGACACATTTTCGTATATGCTGGGCTTTGACAGGCCAACAACAATTCCGCTTTTAAACCGTTACAGAACATTTTTTATAAGTGGTCAGATTTTTCAAAAATATATACTGGATTATGATAATAATATGACCACAATGGATATGAGCAATGATGATATCCAGACCCTTTTTACCCTGCTTGTCAACACAGGTTATAAACAGGATACTATACTTCCCCAGGTGTTTATGATGTATGATGCAAGCGGAGAAGGATGGATTCAGCCCCAGGTTGAATATGTTTACGGCGATTTCTGGAGGTTTGGCATAGGCGCAAACATACTTATGTCAAACGATAAGAAACAGGCTTATTTTGGCGGAATGCGTGATAACGACGATGTATATGCCTGGGCTAAATTTGCATGGTAACACCAAAGTTTTTCAGCAATTTTTTTTAAAATTATAGATGTAAGGAAATGGAGGTTTTTAAGCATGATAAAAAATAAAAAATTGGAAACAGGAATGGCAGTTTTTATTTTATGTATTTTTTTGACCCCACTTTTTCTGCCTTCTCTTGTTCGGGCAGAGGCACCTGAAAAGAACAGGTTGATCGACAAGAGCAATGTTGATGAAATCAAGGATGAACTGCCCCCTTCATATTATTTTAGAGTAAAGGAGTGGGGGCACACATTCAAGATTAAGCCTGTATACAGTCCTGCCCATGACTTTAAACCTTCAAAGGGCTATACGGAAGCTACTAAAAAAAATATAGGAGGAAAGGTTAAGATTGATCCTAAAATGGGCTTGATAAATTATTACGATCATGGCGGCCTGCCGTTTCCAAACCCGAAAAATGGGGTTGAGCTTGGATGGAATATCCGTTGGTATTATACTGGAGATGATTTTGGATATCCGTATACAATGCACCTTATCGATGCAAAGGGAAGGGAAAGAAAAGTAAAAGGAGACTGGCATCAGATTCACTGGGCCGGCAGAACAGATTTGGAACCATTGGGTCAGCTTCCTAATCCAAAAGGTGTTTCCATGAAGGAGGTTTTCTGGCAGCTTTATCCCTATGAAATGAAAGATTCGGTTGTTTTAAATGTACGTTATTTTGATTCCCAAAAAAATGATGATATGTGGATCTATATTGCAAGCATGAGGAGAATAAGACGAATGTCCACAGCTCAAAGATGCGATTCATTTGTGGGCTCTGTAAATAACTGGGATGATATAAGAATTTGTAATTCAAAACCCTATGCAATGACATACAAACTCCTTGGTAAAAAAGATATTTATATAGGAAAAAATCAAAAAGACGATCCTGAATATAATGTAAAAAGTTATGGGCAAAGTACAAATGAGATTATAGAAAAATGGCCGGTTTATATTCTTGAGGTGAAGTCCAAAGATCCTAATTACAGTTATGGCAACAAAATAATATATGTTGATGTTGAAACATCAAAACCTATTGTTGCTGAAATGACAGACAGAAAGGGAAGACCCTGGAAAATGATTAATATGCCCCAGAGAATGCTCTCCGACAGGATGGATTGTGTTGCATATGATGTTTATGATCTTCAATCAAGGTGTACCTCTCTTTATGACCTTCATACTCTTGATATAATGAACAAAGATCCTGAGCCTGATATGTTTACTATTGCATATATGAAAAAAGTTGGGCGATAAATTTTATTCATTACATGTTGAGACCTTTGCAAGAGGTTTTGTAAAGGTCTCAATACACTGAAAGACCAGCCAATACCATCATTCCTGTTGTTTTCTTTTTTAGTTTCATACTTGAAAGGCGATACGCCTTGTGTCATAATTATTACAAAATCCCATTTTAAAATTTGTTTTAGGAACGGAATTATTCATGCGAATATTGCTTGTGGAAGATGATTTTAAAATTGCATCTTTTATCATAAAAGGTTTAAAAGCCGAAGGTTTTGCGGTAGACCACGCATCAGACGGCGAAAACGGCCTTCATTTTGCCTTAACAGAACCATACGATACAGCTGTTATCGATATAATGTTGCCCAAACTTGACGGCTTGCTGCTTATTGAAAAAATGAGGCGTGAGAACATTAAAACTCCGGTTATAATTTTAAGTGCAAAAAGCGCTATTGAAGACAGGGTAAAGGGTCTGCGCACAGGGGGTGATGATTATCTGTCGAAACCTTTTGCGTTTTCTGAACTTTTAGCGCGAATACAGGCATTAATAAGAAGAAGCAGCGGCGCTTCAGAACCTGTGAGTCTTTTTGTTAATGGGATATCCATGAACCTTGTTACAAGGGAAGTGGTCAGAGAGGGCAGGAAAATCGAATTACAGCCCCTGGAATTCTCGCTCCTGGAATATCTCATGAGAAATGCAGGGAGAGTTGTCTCAAAAACCATGATTATGGAACATGTGTGGAATTATAATTTTGACCCCCAGACCAATGTTGTTGAGTCAAGAATTTACAGGCTTCGGGATAAAATTGACAAGGGTTTTTCTGTAAAGATGATTCATACCGTACGTGGGGTTGGATATGTTCTTAAACAAAATTCTTAAATTTCGACATACTCTGGCATTTCGTCTGACTCTCTGGTATGCATTAATCTTTACTTTTTCAACATGTGTGGCCTTCTTTTTTTTCTATCTTCTGATTACTTCCATTATCCGTGAACGTACTGACAGGGAACTCTTGGCCCAGGCAAACCGCATTGAGAAAATTCTTACACTTAAAGGCATTGACGCTGTCAAACATGCTGCAATCCTTGAATCCCAGGCTCTTGGTGAAAAAAAGTTTTTTTTCAGGCTCCTTTACCCCAGCGGAGTCATGTTCTCTTCATCCAATATGTCGTTCTGGAGAAATATAGGAATAAAAAAAACAGCGGTAAACAGGCTTATTAATAAAGAGAGGTATGTTTTTGATACTGTTATAATAAAGCTTCGTGAAGATAAGATAAGAATCCTTTATGCGGTTATCAGCCCGGGGGTTATAATACAGCTTGGCAGGTCAATGGAAAGCCATACGAGAATTTTTGAGGCTTTTAAAAAGCTGTTTGTTACGACCATGTCCTTTATCATAGTTTTTGCAGCATTGATAGGTTGGTTCATGGCAAAAAAAGCCCTGTCAGGTGTGGGAGAGGTCACAAGAACCGCGAGACAGATCGCAGAAGGTAGCTTGAAAAAAAGAGTTCCTGTTAAAAACAGAGGGGATGAGATCGACCGGCTTGCATCCACCTTTAACAGCATGCTGGATCGTATTGAAAAATTAGTTACAGGAACCAGGGAGATGAATGACAACATAGCCCATGATTTGAAAAGCCCTGTGACGCGGATACGGGGAATTGCAGAAGTCAACCTTGCAACGGATGCATCGAAGATAGAGTATGAAAAGATGGCTGCCGGCACAATAGAAGAATGTGACCGTCTTTTATATATGATAAACACAATGCTTATAATCTCCAGGACAGAGGCCGGGATTGAGAAGATTAAAACCGAAGAGGTTGACCTGGCAGCTCTGTTGCAAAATGCATGTGAACTTTTCAGATCAACAGCAGAAGACAAGGGGGTTAAAATAAGGTGTGAAACTCTTGGGAGTTTTATTTATTTTGGCGAAATGTCCATGCTTCAGCGAATGATAGCCAATCTTATTGATAATGCAATAAAATATACTGATAGCGGGGGCACAGTGGATGTAATTTTAAATAAAAGTTCTGATCAGTCCGCCCATATTTTTATTAAAGACACAGGCGCAGGTATAAGTGAAAAAGATTTGCCTCATATTTTTAAAAGATTTTACAGGTGTGACCCAAGCAGATCCAGTTCCGGCACCGGCCTTGGACTCAGCCTTGCCCTTATAATTGCCAGGGCTCATGGGGGTGATATTACAGTAAAAAGCTCACTTAAAAAAGGCAGCACTTTTGAAATAAATTTGTCTAAGCCACAAAAACTTTGAAAATAACATTTTAATCATTTTCGGGTCATGTTGCCGTTAACTTTGCAGTCTATATTATTATCATGAACAAAGAAAAGAGCTTGCAAATAAAAGCAGTGAATTTTTAACCGGTCAATTTTAATTTAAAAAGAGGAGATAAAAGAATGAGACTGACAAAAAAAGTAACAGTGTACATTATGTTTCTGCTTGCCATAGGCTTTATGACAGAAATCGGGAATGATAATATGGCTCTGGCAAAAACAGGTGGGCACAAGTTCCCTGTGCCGGAAAGCTTTAGCAATCTTTCCGAGATGTCCAGCCCGGCAGTGGTTAATATCAGAACGGAACGAACTGTTAAGAGCAGTGGCGGAAGAATGTTTCAGCCCTTTGGGCAAAGACCTTTTGGTAAAAATGATCAGTTCAGAGATTTTTTCGAAAAATTTTACGGTAAAACCCCAAAAAGGGAATTCAAAAGAAAAAGTCTTGGCTCAGGTTTTATAATTGACAAAGAAGGCTATATTATTACGAATAATCATGTTGTTGAAAATACAGATAAAATAACAGTTGTGCTGAATGATGAAAAAGAGTTTGACGCTGAAATCATAGGCTGTGATTCATATACGGATCTTGCTCTTATCAAAATTAAACCCCATCAAAATTTAACCTCGCTTAAAATGGGCGATTCAGACAAACTCAAGGTGGGCGAGTGGGTTGTGGCAATAGGGAACCCATTCGGTTTATCCCATACGGTTACCGCAGGAATAGTCAGCGCCAAGGGCCGCGTTATCGGGTCAGGACCATATGACGATTATATTCAGACAGATGCTTCAATCAATCCTGGAAACAGCGGAGGTCCGCTTTTAAACATTAAAGGTGAAGTAATAGGCATCAACACTATGATCATTGCCGGCGGCCAGGGTATAGGATTTGCCATACCGATAAATCTGGCGAAAGGTGTTATTAAACAGCTCAAAACCAGCGGCGGCGTTACACGCGGATGGCTTGGAGTTACAATTCAGGATCTTAAAGGTGAAATTGCGGAGTACTACAGCCTCAAGGATAAAAAAGGGGTGCTGGTTATTGACGTAGTCCCTGGTGACCCTGCTGCTGAGGCAGGCATAAAGCCTGAAGATATCATCATTAAAATCAACGGGAAAAAAATAGAAGACAGCCGTGAGCTTACCAGCATGATAGCAGATGTAGGCGTTGGAGAGACGGCAAGGGTAAAAGTCCTGCGGGCCGGAAAACAAAAAACATTTAATGTTAAAGTCGGAAAGAGGCCGGATTCTGCAGAACTTGCAGGGATTCCCCAAAAAGAAAAAGGGAGCGAACTGGGAATCAGCGTTAAAAATATTACTCCTCAAATTGCAAGGCATTTTAAAATAAGTGAAGATGAAGGCGTAATTGTTGTTAATGTGGATTCTGAAAGCAAAGGCGCAGAAGCAGGAATCCAACAGGGGGATATTATTGCCGGAATTAACCGCAGGGATATTAAAAATATCAAAGATTATAACATAGTCATAAAAAACGTAAACAAAGGAGAGCTTGTTTCATTTTTGATTAAACGGCGCACAGGTCTTATTGTAATAAATATTACCAAATAAATAAACCTAAGACAGTTATCAGTTAACGAAAAAGGTGTTTTATTGGAAACATTGTTGATGGTCTCGTAAAAAGTCGAATTTTGCCTATAGCGCTGTCATTCCCATGAAGATGGGAATCCAGTAAGGG
>Ga0190314_1000252_pt1 | contig 20450 bp, 26 predicted proteins | sample 4870071112_MG_FD_165055 | JGI IMG/M metagenome (GOLD analysis project Ga0190314, IMG submission 165055) | Hydrothermal vent sediment bacterial communities from Southern Trench, Guaymas Basin, Mexico - 4870-07-11-12_MG | ecosystem: Environmental > Aquatic > Marine > Hydrothermal vents > Sediment ...
GAATATATGAGGTATACAGGACGCATATATAAGAAGTGAGGTCAACAAATCGTGAATTTATTTTTTTCTGACTTTAAAAAGACTGTTTTAATTGTAATATTAGCAATAAAATAGCAACAAATCGTGAATCCACTAAAAAGGCTACATAATTTAATAAAATATTACCTTGACATTTTAAAAGAAATATTATATTCTTAATAGTAAGGAGAATTTTCGTGAAAATAGAAATGCCAATAAATTTCTGTATATCTCGTAAAAATTAAAATTTGATTGGCTTATTAAATTTTATTTTGCGGATATTCGGAAACTTATTGGTATTTTTTTTAAAATAGATATAACTGTGAAAAACTATGGCTTTTAAATCAGGTAAAGATTGGAATGGAAATAAGGACGGCAGACCGAAAGGTAGTGGTCTGTGTTTGACTTCTTTATTGAAAATACATTTAGAAAAAAAACCAAAAGGGAAAAAAGAATATTACAAAGATTTGTTTATTAAAAAATTATTAGATAAAGCATTAGTTGATAATGATATACAGGCATTGAAGTTAATACTTAATTATACTGACGGTTTGCCTAAACAAGCAGTAGATTTAACAAGTGAGGGCAAACGTATAGGTTTATTTAATTATGAAGATAGGAACAACAACAGCAACTCGGAAAATCCGAGCAATGGCAAAAAGAATTAGAGTATTACCCGGAGGAACAAGTGCCTCCAAAACTTTTAGTTTAGTTTTAATTTTAATTGATTTAGCATTAACTGATAAGCAAACCAAACTAACAAGTATAGTTTCAGAGAGTTTTCCTCATCTTAAAAGAGGGGCGATGAGAGATTTTTTGAACATAGTGAAAGGTTTAAATATTTACAAAGAAAAAGAGTGGAATAAAACTGATAGCATTTATACTTTCGAAACAGGAAGCCAAATAGAATTTTTTAGCGCTGATCAATCAGATAAGGTAAGAGGTGCGAGGCGTGATAGATTATTTATAAATGAAGCGAATAATATTAAATTTGATGCTTTCGAGCAATTAGAGGTAAGAACTAAGGAGATTATATGGTTAGATTGGAACCCAAGTAGCTCATTTTGGTATTATGAAGAGATAAAGGGGAAAAGAACTGATGTAGAGGAATTAACATTAACATATAAAGATAATGAGGCTTTAGATATTGAGATTGTTAAAAGCATAGAACAGAGAAAAAACCGCAAAGACTGGTGGAAAGTTTATGGATTAGGGCAATTAGGTGAATTAGAAGGACAAATATATAAACATTGGAGAATAATTGATAAAGTGCCTTATGAGGCAAGATTAGAACGAAGATGGTTAGATTTCGGTTATACAAACGACCCCAGTGCAATAGGGGACGTATATTATTATAATGGCGGATGGATATTAAATGAACAATTATACCAAAAAGGTATGAGCAATAAACGTTTAGCTGATTTTTTAAATGCATTAGAAAATCCAGAGGCAACAGTAGTCGCAGACAGTGCTGAGCCTAAAAGTATTGATGAAATCAGAAGTTATGGGCTTACTGTTGTTCCGAGCAAAAAAGGGAAAGATAGTGTAAAGAATAATATTCAAATTGTGCAAGACCAACCAATAAGTGTGACAAAAAGAAGTTTGAATATAATAAAAGAACAAAGAAATTATCTTTGGTTAGTTGATAAAAACGGAAAAGTGCTTAATGAGGAAGACCCCGCTTGTGCTAACCACCATATGGCAGGAATAAGATATGCTCTTTCAACATTAGGAAGACTAAAACAAGAAGCGAGTTATTGGGATAGAATATTTGAAAAAGAATTACTACCACCTAAAAAACAATTATTTAATAAAGAATTATAAATATGAATTATAATAATTTAAAAAAAGAGGATTATATAGATGTTAGAACACGCTTTGCTCCACCACCTAAAAAATTAGAGCCTAAAATAGATACAATAATATCTAAAATTGTTGGCAGAAAAATATATCGACGCGACCCACGATTAATCCAATTAATTATTAAATGGAAGAAAAATAAGCCAGCTGATAGTATGGAACCAGATAATTTTTTAAGAAATCCTGACAAAATAAAAGAATTAAAACAAGTTTTAAATACAAGTTTATGAGTAAAAAACAAAAGCAAAAAGAACAATACACTGTAATATTAGAAATGGCAGGGGAAAAATATAAATATAAGGCAGAAACGATTAATGAGGCATTGGAGAATTTAGGGCTTAGTTGGGTTGATATTAAGGCGAAAGGTGTTATAATAGTAAGTAAGAATAAAAAATCCTATGAACATTTATTTAATTTAAGAATTTTAAAAAGAATATTTGCTAATAAAATGGCACGATTATTGTGGTCAAAACGATTAACTTATTTATTAGAAAACTAATATGGAAAATGTTTTTGATTATATAACACAAGAAAAAACTAAATACGAAAAACCTATTGAGCTTGCTGATGGTTGGGATTGGAATATGAAAGAACATTTGCGTAAGAGTTTTTTATATATTAATTCACAATTTACAGAAAAAAATGAAAATAGAAATTTAAGACCTTTTAGGAATAAGATTTTGCCAATAATTAATATACAACTTAGAACAGAGGGTTTTGATGTAAAAGATATAACTTTATACGCAAGTGACGTTAAAAACGCTCATAAGTCTTTTTTAATCAACAAATATCACAGAAAATGGGCATTAGACAATTTTATTGATACTTTTATTGATGATGTTGTTATGAATTATTGCCTGTATGGTGGGGTATTAGTGAGAAAAACAAACGAGAGTAGACCAGAGGCTATTGATTTAAGGAGTTTAGCATTTTGCAATCAAACAAATATTCTCAATTATCCTTTTTGTATTAGACATAGTTACAGTTTTGTAGAGTTAAGAAAAATGAAAGGCTGGGGATTAGATGAAAACGGAGCAGATATTGATATCGAAAAATTAATTACAATATTAAAAAAAGAAGAAAAAAATGAGGTTGAGATATATGAATTACACGGCACAATGCCAGTTGAGTGGCTACAAGAAGATGAAAGTGAAGTTGAGAGCGAGAAAGATGTTTCACAAATTCAAATAGTAGCATTTTATCAAGATGAGAATAATCAGGCACAAGGTGTCACACTTTATAAAAAACGAATGCCTGAACTCCCATTTAAGTTTTTATCAAGAGATAAGATTGCTAATAGAAGTTTGGGAAGAGGTGGGGTTGAGGAATTATTTGAAGCACAAGCGTGGACAAATTGGAACGAAATTAAAAAGACAGAAATGGCAAATTCAGCGTCTAAAACAATACATTTTTCAGATGACCCAAAATTTAAAACATCAAATAATTTATCAGATGTAGATAACAATGAAGTTTTATCACTTCAAGAGGGCAAAAAAATACAACAAATAGATACTTATCCGCGTAATATTAATATATTTAATGAGGCAATAGCTCGCTGGGAAGAAGACGCAAGATTATTAGGAGCGGCGAGTGAGGGGATGTTAGGACAAGAGCCATCCTCTGGAACACCATTTAAGTTATATGAAGCACAAAATATTGAGGCAAAAGGCTTGCATAAATTTAGACAAGGACAATTAGCAGTATTTATGGACGAAATATACAGAGATTGGATATTGCCACACATTTCTAAAGAAATAGTAAAGGGAGATAAGTTTTTAACAGAATTATCAGCCAATGAACTGCAAGAAGTGGCGGATAAAACAGTAGAAAACAAAGCAAATAGTTTAATAAAGAAAAAAATATTATCAGGACAAATAGTATTTAAAGACGAGGTTGATTTGTTGAAAAAAACCATTAGAGAAACAGTTCTAAAAAAAGGAACAAAGCGATTTGTTGAGATATTAAAAGACGAAATGAAAGATATTAATATCTCAGTGTCAACTAATATAGCAAACAAGCAAAAGAATTTAGGACTATTAACTGATAAACTTGTAAATATTATGAGGCAATATATAGCAACACCTGAGATTAGAGCTGATAAAGGAATGAATGATTTATTAAATACAATATTAGAAAGTTCTGGATTATCTCCAATCACATTTAGTCCGCCACCAATGGCACAACAGCAACAGCAATTACCACAGAAAGCACAACAGCCACAGCCACAATTAACTAATTAAATAAATATATGTTTAACAAAATTAGAAAAGAGGACAATAAAAAATTAAAACAACGGCAAGCAAAATTAGACAATGTTATTAATTCTATTATGGATATTGTGGAAGAAGAAAATGTAAATTTAACAGAGATGGCGGATGTTGTTGTTAATCTACAAAATAATTTTAATAAAACAATATTAGAACAATTAAAAGAGAAACAAGATGAACAATAATTTGTTAAAAGATAAATTAAGCATAATAGTTAATGATGATATTTTAATGCAAGCGATTAGAATTATTTTTAATAAAAGAATAGAAAAAGAAAAGCCAGAGATACAAAAAACAGACGATAATATAGTATTAGGCGAAAAATACAGAGCGTATGAAAAAGCAAAAGAAATGATAGATGAGGCATTTATTGATTTAATGTCTTATAAGAAAGAATATAAGAAGAAAGAAGAATTTAATAAAGAATTATAAATTAAATATAAACTTATGAACAAAAAAAATAATTTACTTCTCTCGTTAGCAATAATTATGTTGATTACAACATTAATTGGTATAAGAATACTTGACAATGGGAAGAGTGATAAAATGGGTAGTGTTTCGCAAAATAATCAATATGAATACACGCAATTAACAGGAGCAGTTGCTACTTCATCACTAATCAATTTAGGAAGAACAACTTTAGGTTCTGTTATTATTACAGAAGACCAAGCTGGGGCAGTAGTATTATATGACGCTACAAGCACAGCGGCGATTACTGATGGCACTTATTCAACAAGAATAGCTGATTTTCAGGATGCACAAACAGAGGGAGTTTATACTTTTGATGTTGGCTTAACCTACGGCTTGATGTTCCAAAGTGTTGACGGGTTTTCTTTCGCAGGAGATTGGACAATAACATATAGAACGGGGTGGTAAAAATTAATAAATTAAATATAAAAATTTATGTTGTATGACAAAAAAATACCTACTCTCAAAGACAAAATCATTGAGAAAAAGGAAAAAGAGGAAGTAGTCGGACCTCTTAAAGATAAGAAAAAAGATAAAAAAGATAAGAAAAAAGATAAGAAATAAATTTATGAAAAAAGTAAAAATATTTTTAACAGTAGCTTTAACTTTATTGATTTCAGTTAGTGCCACATTTGCATTAACAATGTCAGTTGATGAATTTAAACAGCTTACAGAAAATTCAACGGAAACACTCGGAGCATTCCCTGGGCCAGAGGTTTATCAAGATTTAATAATCCACGGAACTGTAAAAACAAAAGAAGCGTCTACCACATTAGCTCCGACTTCTATTTATGCGACAACAACTTTGTTTATTGCAGATAGCGGAACAACTTATTATTTATCAGCAAGTGGAACAACTATTACATTACCAGCTGTTTCTACAAAAGGAGTAAATTTTAAGTTTATTATCAATGGTGCTGCGGACACAGGAAACTTTATAATTGATAGTGCAGAGGGAGATAATATTGAGGGAACTTTAATTGTAGCTGGAGCAGTTGTTGATTGTGCGGCGGAAGACCAAATTAATTTTGTTGTTGATGGAGAAAATATCGGTGACTATTTTGAAATAGTGTCAGACGGGACCCAATGGTTACTAGGTGATAGTGGAGTTTTAACGGCTGGTAAATTGACTTGTACTGACCCTGCCTAATATTAATTTATTATAAAAATGAGACTTGGCTCTTAACCAAGAATTTAACTTGCGGTACATAACCGCTTAAACTTATGTCAAAAATAACTGAGCTCATCAACTCTCTAAATGATGAAAATGTGGACGAAATTAAAGAACAATTAATTTCAGAAGCAAATGTTCTAGATACAAACAATCAGAGGCTTTATACTAGAGCTAAGAAAGCGGAAGGATTTGAATTTAATAAAGAAAACAAAGAATGGATTAAAAAAGAAATAAAGAAAGAAGAGAACAAAACTACCGCCGAAAAGAAGCCCGAATCAAATGAACCAGATTATGCTAAGTTAGCATTTTTAGAACAAAGAGGTTTAAAAAATGCTGATGACCAAAAAATGGTGCAAGAGGAGGCAAATCGTTTAAAACTACCCTTGACTGACATATTAAATATGGAGCATATTAAAACGAGTTTAAAAAATTCTTCTGATCAGAGGGATGCTCAAAATAATATGCCAACAGGCAAGAATAGAACAGGTGGTTCTACCAAAGGCGATGTTGAATATCATCTCGCTAAAGGGACAACTCCTGATGATTTGGCACTTGCAGAAAAAGTTATTACCGCAAGAGAAAATAAAGAAAACTCTGGTAATAAATTTTCTGAAGAACTATTTACGGAATAATTTGGAAATAAAAGTCGTCGTTTGATTGTTTATAAAAAAAGCAAGTAAAAAAATATGGCAAATACAGTAACTTTTAATAAATTTGATTACGTTCAAAAGATGAGAGCAAGAATTGCTAAACCATCTTGTTGGGCTGATGTTTTAAATGTCAAATATACTAACAACAGAGCTATTACTAATAGTCATATGTCAGCAGAACCTGACGCGGCTTCTTTAACAAGAGGAACTGCTTATAATTATCAAGACTTTGATTTAACTGCTGATACATTAACAATTGATGTTGATAAAGTTATCCCAATGCTTATTGATGAAGCAGACCGCTACCAACAAAGTTATGTAGACCAAATGTCTATCGCTGATTTTCAAGGTAAAAAAATGGAAGAGTATATTGAAGCTCAAATGTTAGCACAACACGCAAGTTTCAAAGATTTTGGTGTTACTGACCTTTCAAATACAGGAGATGACGACACAACTGCTATTACAGTTTCAGCTTTCAATATTGACGATATAATTCGTGCCGTAAGGCGTAAAATATATTCCAATAATGGAGTTGACTTTGCAGTTGAAAAAGGTATTTTCTTTGTTTGGAGACCTGAAGATTTTGAATTTTTAGAAGCTTTCGTGCAGGCAAATGGATTTAATGAAGCTGACATCGCTTTGAAGAATGGTATTCCTGTTCAAAAAGCTTTCAGATATATGGGAGTTGACCATTATTTATCAACACAACATACTTCTGGACACGTGTTCTGTGGAATTAAAAGAACAATGGAACTTGGAATTTTGAGAGGAACATTCGGTAAAACTAAATTTATTGAAGACCCAGGGAATGTTTCAGGATTAGGAATTGTAACAAGAATAGATTACGGATGGAATGCTCCTGCACAATTAGCAGAATTTTTCATCGATTTGAATGTAGCTTAGATAGTTTTTTCCCTTTACGCTTCACTAAAAGGAGCGTAAAGCTGAGTAAATTATTAAAATTAAAAATATGCACATCGCCGACATCAACATAGAAGCACGCAAATTAGTAGATGCAGATAGCACAAGCTATTCTGACGCTGATTTACTTAGGCGTGTGAATATTGCTTATGAAGAAATTATAAGCAAACTAATAGCACTCAATAAAAACTGGTCATTTGGTGACAGTAATTTTACTTCGCTACCAACAGGACTTTCTAGTTTAACAGCAGGCATACACGAATATCAATTCACAGCAGGGTGGCTTACTATTAATTCCGTTCAAATTTTAGATGATGAGGGCGTTTGGCATAAACTAAAACGAGTATCTTTAAAAGATATAGAACCAATTACAGAATATTGTAAAACAGACGGACAACCGACTGAGTATGCAGTTAGAGAAGATTTTCTTTTATTGTTTCCAGCTCCTGCCTCCGCAGATGTTACTCTTGCTAACGGATTAAAACTTGATTGTCAAAGAACTGCTGATTTATTTACTTCCGCTCAAGTAACGGCAGGAACAAAAACACCAGGATTTGCCTCTCCGTTTCATATACTTTTAGCATATAAAGCGGCACTTCCCTACGCTATGGCATATAATCCTGCAAGGGTTAATTTTATTATGGCAGAAATAATAAGAATAGAAAAAGAATTGTTAACTTTTTATGCAGGGAGAGAAAGGGACACTAAAACAATAATTAAAACAAAAGAAATTACTTTTAGATAATATGGATAATAGAATAATAATCAATAATTTTCAAAAAGGCGTTAATCCAAATCCATCAGCAGGATTTGAAGCTATTGTTAATTGTGATATCAATACTAATTTGGGGACTATATATCCAAATTTTACTCCATCAAAGGAAAGTGGGACCAATTTCACGGAGTTAGTCGTAGCAATGGCTGGAAATTATGCGTTGGATGAAAACGGAACTATTGCCACTTTTTCTGGTAGTATAATTCCAGGTAGACCAGATAATTATGACAAGGGGTTAGCTTGGTGGAAGGGTTATTTATTACATATAGGACATAGTCATATTAATACTTGGAAAGATGGTGCAGGTTGGACTGATGATTGGGACGGCGACAGTAAAGAGGGGAGTAGTGTAGGTTTTTCTTATGTGGCTATGAACGACAAATTGTATATAGCAAGCGGAAGATTTTTATATAGCCTTGAGGAGGTGGCAGGAAAGACTTTTGACCCAACTGATAATACTACATTTACGGCAACAACAAAGGCTTTAGATTTACCAGACGGTTATGTGATAAAAGCAATATCAGAAGTAGGGGAATATTTAGCTATACTTGCAAACAAGGGAGCTAACGGGGCGTTGTTTTTATGGGATAAACACTCTGTGTCTTTTGATACTCCTATATTGTTTAATGAAAGGGGAAACCAAATAATAGCTTACAATGGTTTGCTTTATTTAAATATGGGATATCAATGTTCTTTTTACATTTCTAATGGGAGCAGTATTGCTGGTCCATACAAATTTCCTTTATCATCTTTGGAAAATACAATTAACAACCTATTAGATTCTAACCTTGACTTTCGTCCGAATGCGATAGATATTGTAAGAGATAGAGTATTTTTTGGACTTGAGGCTAATAGTTATGATATGCCTCAAGGCATATATAGTTTTGACCCAAAAACAAAAATATTTCAATGCGAAAATATAATTTCTACTGGAACTGTAGGTGGTGAAGCTAACATCGGGGTTATAAAAAAAATAGACACAAGTTCACCTTATTCTTATAGATATGGTTTTTCTGATGAAACTTCTGGTGCTAATGCTTTTGGAGTTGATAAGGTTGTCACAACTGCTAGGGTTCAAAATTATAAGGCTTATTTTATAACTCAATTTTATAATGTTGGGACAAAATTACAGCCTAGAACATTTCAAAAAATACAGTTTAAATTTAGAAAACCAGCAAATGGAGATGAGTATAATGTTAGAATAGCATATAGAAAAGATAGAAAATATAATACTTGGACTACTATTAATACTACTGAACTTAATGATACTAATCTTATAGTAGATTATGAAATACCGTTCACAGTCACAGCTCCCAGTATTCAGTTTAAAGTTTCTTTTGATGGAAATGGCGATACGGTAGCTGAATTACAAGAAATAATAATAATATAATAATAATATGTCAGATTTTGAAAAAGATAATATAACTCACGCACATAATGGTGTCGGTTCGCCTAAAATAAATCCTCGTAATTTATTAGGTTTTCAGATATTTACTTCCGCACCAACACACGACGCAAAAGAGGGAACACTGGTATTAGCAAATGAAAGTGGGACTTATAAACTTTATGCCTATATTAATGGCGGATGGAGAGGTATAACCTTAACTTAAATAATAAATAAAACATATGGCAAAATATAAAAAAGGAACAATAGAATTAGATGAAAGTGTTGTTGGAGCAAAAACACCAGAGGATTGGGCGTCTCAAGGATTTACAAAAATGGCTGATACTCCTACACCACAAGGAGATAATAACGCTACTTTAACTTCTGCCGATAAAGCTCAAAAAACAATAGTAGGAATAGGTTCTGAAGACGCTAATAAACTTCTAAGTAAAGGCTGGACTATTGGTGCAGAGGGAACTTCTGTAATGGATTTGCCAAGTGCGTTTGACTATTCGCCCACCACAAAAAAAGATGATGCAATAACTTCCGATGTTTTAAAATCAGAGGGAGAAGAAATTACAATTCCACCAACAGATAAAGCAGAAGACACAGGAGAGGCGACAATAGCAGGCGCGCAAGAACAAATGAAGTCAATATCTGATTATATAAAAGAAGTCACACCTCCACAAGGAGAAAAGGCTGAAGAGGCTGAAACTTTAACAGGTGAAATAAGTAAACTTTTAGAGGAAACACAAGGAAGACAAGAAATGCTACAAGCGGAAGAAAAAGCAAGAGGTGTCAGTAGTATTGAAGAACAAATTAAAAACATTAACAACGAAATGTCAATTAAAGTTGCTCAATATCAAAAATTACACGCTGACATACAAAGCAAACCAATAACAATGGCAAGTATAATTGGACAACAAGCACAAACAAGGGCAGTTATGCAGGCTGATATAGGCTTTTTACAAGCAAGAGCGTCCGCCTTACAGAATAACTTAACCTTTGCTCAAGACCAAGCGGAAAAAGCCGTAGACGATAAATACACGCCTATTCTAGAAGAATTAAAGATTAAGCAAGACCAACTAAACTTACTACAACCAGCTTTGAGTAAAGAGGAAAATCTTTATGCGACTGCCTTAAATAGACAATACGCTGATCAACAAGCAAAAATAGAAGAACAAAAAGAGACTGAAAAAGGTGTCAAAAAGATTGCTTTGCAAATTTTAGCTAATACAGGAGATAATGCCCTTGCTAGTCAAGTGGAGAATGCTCAAACTGTTATGGAGGCTATGCAAATTGGTGGACGATTAGCGACCGAAGAGGGCTGGGAATATGTTAATACACCAGCAAAAAGAGACCAATTAATAGCACAAGGATATGAAACAATACAAGCAGGCGGACGGACTTATGCCAGAAAAGGAGGAGGGGAGACTGTTCAAGCCTATGTCAATCAAATAAAATCAGGACGGATTAAACTAAACTCCGTGCCTGCTGATATTCGCAATCAAGTAGCAGTGGAATTAGGAGATAGTGATATTAATATAAAAAAAGATACTCAGGTAATTAAAACAGAAGATGGTAAGTCTTTATTAATAAATACTCAAACAGGGGAAACAATAAAAACCTATGGTGGAGATGGACAAACTGACCCAATAACAGGAACAACTTCAGACCCAACAAAAGTAATAAGCGGATATGATTTTACTTCTTATGCAACTGACCCAAACTGGGGGAACTCTGTTAGCAATATTTTTGATAATATTAAATTTAATACGGTTGAAGAAATGGATAATTATATACAAAGTATTGCCCCAAATAGTGCAATAACTGGAGATATGATAGAAAATGTATCTCGTGAATATGGTATTAATTGGGAAATATTAACAGCAATAATGCAACAAGAAAGTCAATTTGGGACTGCTGGAGTTGGAGCAAAAACATTTAACCCTGGTAATGTTGGAAATACGGATAGTGGAGCAACAACAAATTGGGCAAATTGGACCAATGGGATTAGGGCTGTCGCGAGAAATATTAACAGAAGAAAAATTGCAGATGCTAAAGATTTAACACCGCAAGAAATAACTGCTGGAAATAAATTAGCTAAAGATTTATATGGTGCGTCAACAATTAAAACAAAAGATGGGAGAGAAGCATTTGTAGAACCGATTTTAGATAGAATGAGAATGGGAGAAACGATAGATGGAATTTCAGATGATTTAAGATTAAAAGGACAATCAATAGAATTTACTGGATATATTAGAGATGCCGCGCAACAAATTACAAGCAAATTATCTGACAAAAAAACACAGACTATATTTGACAAAGTAGATGATTTAGTTGGGAGAGAAGATCAAGGAGCTTTACGAGATTATTTAAAGAAAACGGCGGTTGACGCGGCTGGAATGGAACAAGGCAAACAAATAATGGGACAGGAAAGAACAGTTGAATTTTTAGATGAGATTTGGAATGATTTAAAAGCGTTTGAAAGCGGCGGTGGGGATACAAATATATTTACTGGCACGATTGAAGAAATTTTAAGAAAAGCAGGAACGGTGAAAGAGCCTGAATTGAGAAAACTTGCTGTAAAAATAACTAAAGCCAGACAGCAATATAGAAGAGCAATGACTGGTGTGGCTTTTAGTCCAGGCGAAAATTTAGAGTATGATAAAATATTTCCAGATATAAATAAAACTGCTGAATTTAATACTTCTGTTATTAAAGGGTTGCAAGAAGCGTTTAGAGGAGATGTTGATTTCTTTTATAAATTCCAAATGGGACAAGAAGCATATGATGAAATTTTTAAACAAGGTAATCTATTAGAAAGCGAAAGTTTAGAAATAGATGATAGTGGAATTTCAGATGATGATGCTTATAATTTATATTTACAAATAATTAATCAATAAAAATATGGCATTAACAAAAGAACAATTTTTAGAATTAAAGCAACAAGGATTATCTGTCAAACAAATTATTAGTTTTGAGAAAAGAGGAGTTTCTTCTATAGATGTTGGATTACCAAAAACAATCCAAAAGATGTCTGATGTCGGTAGAAAAGTATCTGAAACACAAAAAGATGTTTTAAAAGGAGTGGGCAAAGGAGCAATAAGCACATTAACAGGAATTTCAAGTTTAGGGGAAAGAGCTATCAAAGGATTTGGTAGATTAATAACGCCTAAAAAGTTTGAAAAAAAGTTAGGTTTTGAAAAGGAAGAAAAAATGGCGGCAGAAAAATTAATACCTGAAAGATTTAGAAAACCTGAGGGAATTGCTCAAAAAATAGGATTTGGAGCGGAACAAATTGCAGAATTTTTAATACCAAGCACAAAAATTGCTAAAATAGAAAAAGGTAGAAAATTATTAACAAGAGCAGGTATTGAAGCTACTACATTAGGTGGCATTACTGCTGCACAAAAGGGAGAAGTCGGAGAAGAAGTTAAAACGGCAGCTATTATTGGAGCGATGTTCCCTGTTGCTGGAGCTGGTTTTACTGCAATTAAAAAAGGATTAAAACCAATAGGCGAAAAAATACAGTATTCAATTATTAGACCGAATTTAAAAGATACGAAAGACGGATTTAAAATTAAAAATGTTAATAAATATAATGTTGGAGGAAGTTTAAGTGAAACTGCTACAAAAACACATATTAAATTAAATCAATTTGCAAGAGAATTAAAAGCAAAACTAGGAAAATCAACAGGTAAAGTAAATTTGAATAATGTATATAAAGAAACAACTGATGAATTATTAGGAAAAAAAGCAAAACAATTTGGTGAAATAAAAGGTTCCCAAAGAGTGCTTAATAGTTTAAAAGAAGAGATTGAGGAAGTAGCAGGCAAAAATGGATTAGTTGATTTAATTGAAGCAACGAATATAAAAAGAGGAGCTGGAACAAAAGGAGCTTGGTCTTTTGGCAGAACAGAGCCAGACGCTAATTCAGTTGAAAAAGTTTATACTACATTTTATAATAAAATAAAAACAGCGATAGAAAAAGCATCGCCTGAAAATATAAAAGGAGTAAATAAACGAATTTCTGAACTAATACCTATCAGTAACGCTGTGTTAAGGAGATTACCAGTAGAGCAAAGAAACAATATTATAAGTTTAACTGATAGCATTGGGTTATATGCCTCTATGTTTGATCCAAGAGCATTAACATTGATTGGAGCTAAAAGATTATCACGAAGCGGTAAGTTTGGGCAATTTTTAATTAATATAGCACAAAAAACACCAAAAACATCAGTTGGTAAAAGAATTTTTGGACAATAATTAGTCGTTTAAATCGTCTAATTCGCTTAATGCTTTATCATCTTTTTGCAATTTTTTAACACCAAAATACCATAATAGCCAAAAAGCGATTAGAACTAAAATTAATTGAAACATAAAAATATAATATTATTAATTACATTTTATACATACATTCAATAATTTGTCAAGACAATTTTAAATAAATATGCTATAATAAAATTATGAATAACAATAACGATGAAAAATTAAAAGACTTTCGCGATAGTTTAATACAATTATCAGGCGGAATTACAAAAAAGGATTTTGTTAGTTCTTTTAAAAAGATACTCAATATTGTTTTGGATGTGGAAAAGAAACTTATAAAACGAATGAATGAAACAATAGAAACTTCTAAACAAGAACAGAAAGCATTAAAAAAAGCCACAGGGTTTGATTTAAGCAATTTAATAACCAAAACAGAACAAAAGGTAGAGAGAGCACTAAAAGAACAAGAAGAGAGCTTAAATTTTGTTAAAGATAAGGCAAGGAGAATTAAAAATTTTACAAACGGAAAAGACGGCAAAGACGCTGATGAAACAAAAATTGTTGAAAAAGTTTTAAATAAAATAAAACTTCCAGAACAAAAAGAAATAATTTTAGATAATGCAGAAAAGATAAGAGATAAACTGGAAGAATTAAATGAAAATGAGCGATTAGAGATAACAGCTATTAGTGGATTACAAGAAAAATTAGATGAGTTGGCAGAAAGAAAATTAGGAAGCAGAGGCGGAGGCGGATTTTCTAAAATTCATTTTGAAATCCATTGTGTTGATAACGAATTAATTGGAACAGGGGACGGAACAACAACAGAATTTACTCTTGATCACGCACCAAATCCTATTGCTTCATTAAGAATTATCGTAGGAAGTGGAGAGTTATTTCAAACTGACGACTGGACAATATCAGGACAAACAATAACATTTTTAATAGCTCCACCAAATGGGGCAAAAATAAGAGGTTCATATAGAATTTAAGAATAAAACTATGCAAATAAAAAAATTATTACTCTATGGAATTTTATTAACATTAATTCCATTTTCAGCCAAAGCAATACAGTTATCTATTGATGAATTAAGAGGTTTATTTAGCGGACAAGAACAAGATTTAGGAGCGACTGTTTGTTATCCATATCAAGGTTGCACAGGAAAAGGAACAGCAACGGCAAGTGATGTTGGAAAATATTTGAAAGTATCAGGATATAATCCTTTTACTTATTCCTTTGATACACCAGCAGGAGGCAGTGGCGATGGCGGCGGTTCATCAATTTGGTCAACAACTACTCCAATGACAATTTATTATAATCAAGAGGGCTATCCTCTTGTAATAGGTAATAATGCAACAAGTTCTGACGGCACTATTTTTGAAATAGCTGGCAATAGTTATTTTAATGGCGACTTAGAATTAACAGGTTCATATTATGGCATAAAAGATGAAATGGTTAAAATGGACACATTAGCAGGAGCAACTTACACAACACAAGAGGATTGGTGGAATGTCACACAATCAGCGGGAAAAATAAATTCAGGAGGAGAATTATCGGATAATGGAGATGGGACAATTACAATAACAGCAGGTGAGGGAATATTTAAAACAACCGATAGTTCAACAGGTGATAATGTTAGTGCTGATATGCCAGAAAATTCAAGTCTGGGTATTTCTCAAAATGAAATTAATTATATTTATGCTGATTATAATGGAGGAAGTCCAATTTTCGCTACAACAACTTCAAGAGCAAGCATAAATGGAAGAACAAAAGTCCCAATAGGTATGGCTTATAATGACGGCACACAAATACATATATTATCTGGGGGTGTTCAAATTCAAGATTTAGCTTTTAGAACACATAGAAGAGCAGAAGAATTATATAGTTTTATAAGAGCAAGTGGATTGATTGTATCAGAAATAGGAACAAGAGGACTAACAATGACTTCTGGCGTTTTTTATCGTGGAAATACAAGATTTACTTCTACGGCTTCATCTTCTATTACTTTTACTACTTGGTATAATGACGGCGTTTGGCAAAAAACAACAGGACAAACAACAATAAGTAATACTCAATATAATGATTATGGAACAGGACTTGCGACAATAGCACCAAATAAATATGGAGTTTATTATATTTATAGAGATTTTGATGGAGATTTTTATTTAGTTTATGGAATAGGAAGTTATACATTAGCAGAAGCAAAAGCTCTTGGTTCTCCTGATAACTTACCTGATTTAGTTAGTTCTTTTTCAATGTTATTAGCAAAAGTTATTGTTAAAAGAAATGATACAAATTTTACAGAAATTCAAATACCGTGGGAAGTTCAATTCAGCGGACAAACAGCAACAAGTTATGACGATTTAAGCGATTTACCAGATTTAACTGTTTATGCTGAATTAGCTCAAAATGATACTATTACAGGAAACTGGGTTAATACAACAAATCCTTGGGCAAATGATGAGGTAAGTGATGATTTAACAGTAAATGGATATATGCAAGATACAGATATTGATACATTTGCAGAATTACAAAGCTGGGTATCAGGATATACAGATAACGATACTCAACTTTCACAAGAACAAGTAGAAGATTATGTCGGAGGAATGACATCAGGGACAGAAACACATATTACAGTTACTTATGATGATACAAATGGAAATCTTGATTATGTCGTATCTGATGATTGGTATAATAATTTAGCAGATTTACAAGGTGCTGTTTCTAATGATTTTCATAATTTAGGAGGAACAGATGCTAATACAGAATATACAGCTGGAGGAACTTTACTTGATTTAACAGGAACAACATTTAGTTTAAAAGAAGGAACGCTTACAGATACAAAATATTGCACCTACGAAACAGCGTCTGGAATAGTTTGTAATTCAGAGGGAGGTAGTTCAGAATGGACAGACGGCGGTTTATTTCTTTATCCGAATGAAACAAGCGATGTAGTGGTAATGGGCGGAAATGCTACAACTACGACTGGTTATATTTTAGAAACAATCGGAGATATTTTAACAGACGGATTGACAGTTGATGACGGCTCAACAAGTGATACGACTGTTCTTGAATTGGGAGCAGATACAAATATTGGTTGTATTAAAATGAGAGATAGCGACAGAGCGGGTTGGAGTTATTTAACTATATTAAATGGAGTTTTAACAGCAAGCGTTAATTCTTGCGAATAATAATATGAAAAAATACATTATAATTTTAATTTTAATAATCGCAATAACTGCGTTGGTTGTAAAAAATTATGCTTTTGCCGTTGATACAGGAGCGTTAAGTCCTGGGACAGTAGTTGGTAATAGCTTTTATGGTGATACAGTATGGAGCAACCCAGATAATGCTAAAATTAGTGACAATACTTATGCGACAGTATTTTTATCAGCCAGCGATGTTTCTTATTATTTAACAGCTACAGATTTTGGTTTTTCAGTGCCTATTAATGCTACAATAAATGGAATTAAAATAGAGATAGAAAGAAAATCAACAGATAATTCTTTATACGATTATTTTGTTAGGACAGTAAAGGATGGTGTTAGATACGGAGATGACAAAGGCGACACTAATGGAATACCAACCAATGATACTTATAAAACTTTTGGTAGTTCAAATGATTTATGGGGAGGTGAATGGTCATATGAGGATATAAATAATTCAGCTTTTGGAGTAGCGTATAAAGTAGTTGCAGATAATAGTGGAACTGTTTCAGTAGACCACATCCGCATAACAGTTTATTACACAGAAGCAGGAGGAAGACAAGCAACCCAAATAAAAACAGGCATTAAAATAAATGCAGGTAAATTAATAATTAAATAAAATATATGAAAAAAACAATCATAATCATAATAGCAACATTATTATTATCAGCAGGATTAGTTTATGCAGATACGCAGACAATAGATATAACAGATAATGGCTTTATTGATTGGACGACTGACCAAGGAGCGACAAATATTCATAGCGGAAATTATACTGACAATGATACAACATATACAGCAGGCACAGGCTTAACACTTACAACAGGAACATTTAGTGTTGATACCTCACAAAACATTGCTACGCTATCAAATTTAACGAATAATGGCTTTGTAAAGACATCAGGAGGGACAGGTGCATTAAGTATAGATACTTCAACATATTTAACAACAGTAGATATTTCAGCAAATACTAATTTAGCCGTAACAGCACCAGTTGTTCTTACAGGCGACACATTAAGTGTTAGTGCCTCATCTGATACGGCAAGCGGTATTGTAGAGCTTGCTACAACAGCAGAAACAACAACAGGCACAGACACAGGCAGAGCATTAACTCCAGATGGATTAGCAGGTTCATCTATATTTGGTAGAAAAACAGTAGAATTAATACCAATAGCTTTTGATGCAGACACAGAGGTAGCAGACGGAATATTTTATTTTCATATTCCAGCAAGTTTAAATGGTATGAATTTAGTAAGTGTTCACGGATTAGTAGTCACAGCAGGAACAACAGGAACAACAGATTGGCAATTATATAATTTAACAGATAGTCAAAATATGCTAAGCACAAAATTGACTATTGATAGTGGGGAAACAGGAAGTGACACCGCAGCGACATCAGCGGTAATAGACACAAGCTATGATGATGTTGCTACAAATGATGTAATAAGATTAGATTGCGATGCAGTTTCAACAACAAAAGCGAAAGGAACTGTCATAAGTTTAGAATTTGCATTACCGTAAAATATATGAAAAACTTTATTTTAAAATTTAAAAAATGGATAATTACTTGTTTTTTAGGCGGTGCTGTTTTAGGTGCTGGATTAATGGGAGCAGATAAAACAATAACAATAGACAAAAAAATAGATAAAAAAATTTCAGATATAGAAACAATAATAAAAGCAGACAAACAACCAAATGGCAAATATAAAAGACAAAATAAAAAAATGATTGATAACATAGAATATGAAACACACGAATATGAAACACCAAAAGGAGAAATTGGATATACAATATTTATTACAAAAGAAAAAGATAATAAAATTTATAAAAAAGCAATCTCAACAGGAGTAGAAAAAGCGAGTAGAGAGTTTGATTGGAAAATAATTAAAGATAATAATATTTATGAAGCCACAACAACGGCTACATCAACAAAAAAATGAAAAAATTAATTACAATTTTAGTTTTAGCGGTTATATGTTTTTATCATATTAATCCTGTTTTAGCTGCTAATACGCATAGCATAGATTTAGAAAGAGACAGTTCGCAATATCTTTCAATAACTGACGCAAACCAGACTGGTTTAGATTTAACAAGTGATTTTACTTTTGAAATGTGGGTAAAACCAGAAGCAGCACCAACAGATTTAGTATATCCTTTAATCACAAAAGACGATCAAAGTTCAAATAGGAGTTATTCCTTTGGTTATAGAACTAGGTCAGGAACTTTAGAACTTTATACATATATTGAAGACGCTGGTGATAATTGGGATGGTTCAAATTATGTTAGTGTTGATTTAGGAACTGGGAATTGGAAACATCTTGCAGTTACTTATGACGCTTCAGCTAAAGAAGTTAAATTTTATGTAAATGGTTCACAGCAAGGCACAACTCAAACATCTTTAAATGATACTATTTACAATGGAACTGCTCCATTCAAAATTGGAACATTAAACGACACAACTCATTTTTTTGACGGTCCAATAGACGAAGTCAGAGTATGGAACGACATCAGAACAGCAACAGAAATATCAGACAATTATCAAAAAGAATTAGTTGGCAATGAAGCAAACCTTGTAGGATATTGGAAATTAAATAATGGCTTATTAGATGAAACAAGTAATGATAATGATTTAACAAATAATAATTCAGCAGTATTTTTAAGCGATGTTCCTTTTACAGATGGCGAAGAAACTTTTATCCCACAAATATTAATTTATTAAATATAAAAACTATGGAAATATTAATCGGTGTTATCTCAACTGGAATAGTAGAGATAATAAAAATCTTAAGCAAAAAGTTTGGCAAAGAAATGTCAAAAAAAATAGTTCACGGCACAGTTGCTGTAATAGTCTTAATTGGAGCTTATCTAATGTCAGAGAATATCTTGACAAGAGAAATGATTAAGCATTATATGCTTATATTTTCATCAGCATATACTATGTATAGATTAGTGATAAAACCAGTAAAAAACAAATTGAATATATAAATATATGTTACAAATTCCATTAAAAAATATAGAGGAAGTTTCAGACGGTTATCATACTTTCAAGGAACTTTACGAGTTTAGAAAAATTTACAATGCTTGTTTATTTAATGAATGGGCTAAACAAGGAAAATATGAAATTCACAAGTCTAAATTTCATTTTGAGGGAGATGAATGTTTTGGTGGCGGATGGTTTATAGTTGTTGCTATTTTGCCAGAGGGACAAATTTCTAATCATTATGAATTAAAAGATTGGGATTTATTCAAATGTGAAGAGGTTAAAAAAGCTAAATATAAATTTGATGGACACACGCCAAACGATGTTTTAGAAAGATTAAAAAAATTAATATAAATATATGTCAGCAAAACAATTATTAAAAAATTATACAGAAGCAATAAAGATGTCAGATAGCAGTCCTCTTATATTAGAAAATGTTATTTTAGATATTTTAAAATATCTTGCAGAGAATGAAGA
>Ga0190314_1000254_pt1 | contig 20418 bp, 36 predicted proteins | sample 4870071112_MG_FD_165055 | JGI IMG/M metagenome (GOLD analysis project Ga0190314, IMG submission 165055) | Hydrothermal vent sediment bacterial communities from Southern Trench, Guaymas Basin, Mexico - 4870-07-11-12_MG | ecosystem: Environmental > Aquatic > Marine > Hydrothermal vents > Sediment ...
GTATTTCCCTTACCTTTCCACTTTCCGTTCTTCGCAAATGAAATGTTTGAAGAGAAAATAAGCATGCACAATGCAAATACTACAATAACCCCTACTAATACCTGTTTACCAACTCCTTTCAAGGTGGCCACCTATATAAATATATGATATAAAACATATTTAAATTTTTACAGCGGTAACTAATTTTACATTTTTGAGGTCTATCATCGAAATTTTCCTTTCTGAACTTAGAACCTGGATCCATTTCAATACAGTCGGATAACTGATGCCCGACTCTTCAGATATCTGTTTAACAGACATGGGTTTATTTAAGTTAGACTTTAGCCATTCTAACAATTCATCTCTTTTCGATTTCATATTTACCACAATGGTTCGATTCCGACAATAGACCCGTCCTCCAGAGTGACGTATGTCCTCTTACCACATCTGATCTTTGTCAGGTTGTTCTCCCTCATAATTCTAACGCACGCATTGTAATACGCGTCTTCATCAACTTCCAAGATGCTATCTTCTAAAATATCAATTCTCTCGTTCAAATTCGAGATATCTTCTTCGTACTTAGTCCTCGGTACGAAGTCTCTATAAATGAAATTATAAATCGCGTTGTAGATTTTCTCAGCCTTCTCTTTTACCCATCTAACAAACGTACCGATTGAGATAGTAGAGTCAGACTTCCAAGAGTCTTCATTAGATCTGATGTAATCTTCTATGTCTCGAGTTCTGCTGCAAATGTCATTAATCATGTTGTTTATTTCCTCTTTAGAGTAATGGTTGTCTTCAATTGAGCTGACCATTTGATCGATCGTCTCTTTTGGATAGTAATTATTGAAGAGAGACAGTATCGAATCAGTTATCTCATCGATCTCTGTCTTGTTGTAATGATTGGAAAGCTTCTCTTCGATCAAAGACTCAACTTCTTCTTTGGTGTAAAAGTCGTCTCTTACTAAGATGTCTTGCTGATAAGCCAAACCGTACCACATCGGTCCGTCCCAATAAACTTTCAAAGAGTGATCTCCTTCAGATAAGTTGAGCGTATAAGTATGATAAGTTTCAGTCGATAGAAAATCGTCAATCTCGGTATCATCGATAGTGATCAATAAATGCTCGGGAGGATAATGATACTCTGTATAAAGATTAATAATAACATCACCGGCTTGAGCATAATCTATCGTAGCAGAAGCTGAAGGAGGAGTTGAAGCGAAGACTATGCCTGATAAAAAAGGAAAAAGGAAAAGCAAAAGCCAAATCTTTCTCATTTTACCACCTACTCACAACCAGCAACTCTCTCTACATCAAATTCGATGTGGAAAGCTCCTGTATGTGCATCTGGAGATACACCTACATCAAAGTTTGCATTGTATGTAGAACCAGCTGGAACCTGATCGCAGACTGCGCCGCTCATAGTTATCTCATCTTCAGTAATGCTTCCATCGTCGATAATGACTTCCGGTGTAACTTTCACATACAACGGTACTGAAGCTGCGTTATCTACAGATACCGTTACAGTATCGCTCTCTCCCGGATATAGGTTTGCAAGATCGTCAGTAATTGTTGATGTAAATGGTTCGCTTACTGTAGAGGTTGAAGACGTTAGAGTTGTCACCAAGACAGCTGCAAATCCAAGACTTCCTGCTATCAAAAATACGAATACTGGAATCGCTAGAACTTTCTTAGTTAAAAACTTTTTCATTTCCATATTTAACACCTTTATTTAATATATATAGTTAATAAGATTTAAATATCTTTCAGTTACAATACTAATCTAACTTTCAGACTTAAGCGATCGACTGATCTTCTTGTGCCACTCTTCCCACCATTCGGCTTCAGCACCTAAAAAGTCGTCATGCAAAGCCTGTCTCCAAGACGGATTCTTCCACCTTTTCGTGCTCATATTCTCACCGCGCTAACAATAACCATATAGTAATTATACATCACATAGTACATGAAAATTAAGCCAACAACTAATCCGATGAAGTAAATTGGATTAGTGAAACACTTGATGATCAAGCGCTGGACTTTTTTCACGATTGAAACTAATAGTCTTGTCGTGTTATACGGGTACACCATTGCACCCAAAACTATGAGAGACCAGGCTATCACGGTGTACGTCATGAACAAAGCGAACGTCGGCGCCAAACCAAAGTTTGCTGTCAGGAAACCAGCGAGCGCAACATTCAAGAAGTCATCTGGTGATATGAATCCTGGCGGCGTTGACAAGAAAAACCCAATGGTAATTAAGGCTAACCCTATCGCTCTATTTACCTTTCTCGGGAACGGTAGATACATCTAAATCGACCTCAGCTGACGAACACCGTTTAAAGACTGCGTCACCGTGCAAAGCACATCAACAACACAGCAGCTGCCATTGGTACCAAGTCTTCTCCCGTCACCACTCCATCGCTCAAGGCGAAAAAGATCAGCAACAGTGCTACGAATCCCACGATCAATCTCAATGGTAGAGAGTATCCCTTCATTTCACCACCTTACAGCGTTTTAGCTGCTCTACGATATATTCCTGCAACCGTTTTCAGCTCTCTCCTTTCTTTCATCGAAAGACTCTTTCTATTGAGCATTGCCTCACACCTATTGGCTGCTAAGACAAAGGCCTTCTTAACAGTAGCTTTGCTGTAATAACCCTTACGTACTAAACCTTTAGCTTCCTTTACGCTTCCTCTTGCCATTTCTAGATTCGTTATCGATATTACTTCTGACAGCTTCTTGTGCTTCGGCGGACCAAACATCGTCTTCTTCCTACTACCTTTCCTTTTAAGATATGTTCTTTTCATCTATATCACCTATAAAAATATACCTTTGAAAAATGAAAGTATGCTATCAACAAACGATGTAATCTTATCCCACACGCTTAATTCTGGCTGAGACTGGAGTATCGTGGTAGTTACTGGTATTGTCGTAGTCGTGGTAGTTGTTGGTGGAGATGGTTTCTCCGTTGCGAACGTAATTTGTACATCCATTGGATAGAACAGCTGAACGTCTGAATCTGACCATTCATGTCCCGTCTCTTGCCGATATTCTTCATTGACCTTCTCTTTCAGCTCTTTTGTCGAAAACTTGCACGCAATCAGTTGACTGTATAGGACAGGAGTACCGTTCGTAACTTCAACATTCAAGAAGCGTTCTTGTCCGTGCAATCTATACCTGATTCTTAAATGGCCGATGCACTTAGAGTATTTAAATATTTCATCGAAAATCTTGTAATCTTCCTTACCTCTAATCCTAAAACCAGGCAAGTCCTTTTTCCAGCCTCCTTGATAGTAGTCTATACAGTGATCACACCATTCCCAACCATAAGATTGAAGAAGAGACTTGTCAGTTGAATCTATATTAGGACAATACTGGTCTGGAAAATACTCGGTAATTCCATGTCTTTGGAATCTTTGGATAGATGGCTCGCATCCCTGAATATCATAGAATGAATAGATAACATTGGACATGACTTTTGCAGCCTTTCCATAGTTGATGTTACATGAATTTGTTCCGGCATACACTTCATAGTACGGTCTTCTAAAACTCACAGATGGCCAAGTCTTACTACCAACAATCGTTACACCAGTATCGCTCCACCTACAATAGTTAAATTGAACTGCTGTCGTGTCATCACCCAATACACTCGCAGGCAGCCCTCTATAAACTAAGTATATAATTAAAAGACCAAAAATCAAAACGAAAATGTCAGCTCTTCTCACGCTACATCACCAAGTTGGCACCAATCAGAGCTATACCGCTGAAGAACAACATTATCAAGACTGATAACGTTATCCATACAATGAGTGCTGTCTTGTAGTTGTAAAGTGGTTTAACAATAGCTCCTACTGTCGGTATGAAAAAGCCAACGAGTACCAAGATTAGTTCGATAATACCTGCTATGATGAAGCTTCCGATGAAGTACTTCCACCAAGGTATTCCGTGACAATCTCTACAGTTGCTCGAGTTTTCTCCTATTTCCGGTTCACATTTACCGTTAAAGTTGCATTTGAACTGAGAATCATCGCAACTACTCCTGCATACATGATCTGCGCAACACAGCTGACCCGTTGGACAAGGCCTATCAAAGTAGTACTTTTCGTTTTGACAACATTGGTATGGACAGGTCGTCTTGGTATCTGGCTTCTCCAAACACTTGTAGTCAGCTGAACAGAAGTAACCCGTTGGACAATCTGAATCATAGCAACAATCTACCTTCTGAATTTCTTGATATGTACATTGACCATTAGAACAAACTGGTTTCTTTAAAGTTTTAGTCGAATGATCGCACATCACACCAGTACCGCAATCGTAATCGAACGTACATTTAGCAGTTTCCTTGCAAGTAAACGTCTTAGGATCGCAAACTGCATTGGGACCGCAACTATCTGTACCTGGACAACATTGAACGTCTATCGTATGAACGACATCACACCTCTTCTTATAACCCCACTCCAGGCACTTCTCTACACCGTTGATAACAGTCTTCTCCAAGCAAGTTCTCAGAGTCGCCTTACAACCATATAACTGAAGCTTACCAGCAGAACAAACGGCTCCGTAAGTCTTACCGTCATAAGTGTAAGTTAGATCGTACATCTTAGCGCAGTCAGAGTCAGATGCGCATTCTTCGCAGGTATTGCCAATCACATGCCTTCCAGACTCAGGCAAGTACGTCCAACATTCGCCCAGTGGCACCGTGTAGAGAACGCCATTTATCGTATCAGTACCGCTTACTAAATTACCATTCTCATCCCAGGCTACTTCGTTTCCGTAAAACTCACATCCGCCAGTCTTAATCGTACGACCCTGCGTACAACCAGCTGTACCACATTCAATTAGTTTTTTAGTATAAACCTTGTAATCCACGTAAGCTTTTATTGGATAACCACTGTTTGGTATGTAGACACAATACCCCTTTTGAATTTCGAACCATCTATTACTCGGCAGCTTTACTGAATTATCTGCTTGAACGTACCACGAAAGAAATCCACTTTTAACCTCACAATTCTTACCATAGTAAACGTTATCGTCTACAGTATAGACCTCACATTTCGTAGCATCACCAGGACAAGTCCACAACTTCGGTTGATCCCATTTACTGCCAGAATACAGTTCGTAGCTGTTTCCAGAATAGTCTAACTTTTCAACGCAACATCGCCAGTACGGCGTGTAAGCGTAAATATCTCGACATTGTTCACCACTGTCCATCGACGCTAAGATACCAGGAACTAACTGACTACCAGCTGCTGCTACGATTATCAGTGCCAAGATTACCCAAACGATTTGAGCTATTCCCTTCATACAAATCCACCTGATACCCATGATAGCGCTCCAATAATAATGGCAACGAGCGAACTAAACCAAAAGTTACGAGTAATACTCCAAACAACCAAAAATGATGCTATTGGTAACACATACCAAGTACCTGCGAACCAAGATATGATACCACCCATAACGGGAACGTGACTCGCCATTGGAGCAGTCTTCATCAAGAGCTTAGCTACTATCGTTCCAAAAATCAATAGTAGACCTATCAACAATATCACGCCATCACCCCAAGCACAGCCGGCAAACTACCAAGTACTGCAAGGTTATACGCGAGATGACTTCCAGTCGAACCCATTATCCCACCAATGTCTCTTACCTTGGCCCATATCAGCCCAAGCATCGTCAACAGTGCAAACGCAAGAACTAACTGAACGCCTGTAAATCCATACATCGTCAGCATCGATATGTGAAACAATCCAAACAAAATATTTGATATTAGATCTCCAAGACCCACTACCTTCGGCAATATCCTTCTAAAAATTACCTCTTCAATAAACGCCTTCACGAAACCATATAAGATGCCATAGCCTATTGCTATCTTAACTGCTTCAAAGGATGCGAGCGTTCCCATTATGTGTGTGGGTATAAGTATTAGAACGATAGACGTCAAGCTAAAGAATATAGCAAACCACGCGAACTTATCGATTGATAATTCGATAGTTGGTAACGCAACATCGAGAGTAGAGAGAATTAAAGCTTCAAGCATGAGATAAACAAGCAGAGTATTCTTAACTGTTGTAGCATATATGCCAAATATCCAATCAGCATTCACGAACAAGAATAATTGCAGTATGACGATTATGATTCCAACCGTTACATTCAATTTTTTTGGTATTAGCACATCTACCTACCTCAATCTATAAACGTTAAGGTTGGGAAAATAATAAAAAACGCTAAAAAATTGCCCATTTGTTCATTCCTGTCATCGTGTTGGCGTTTATGCTACTCTTACTAAAGCACCTGTCTGTTTTCCGTATGGGCTGTTGTCTGTCTCGTCGAGACCAACGTCTGTTTCAGATGAGTCGTGTGTGTAGAAGTCAAAGTACATCTTTCCGTCAGAACCTCTTGTCCAAGTTGCATCCTTGAATAAGACTGCGAATCCATCCCAACCAGATACTGTACATGCAGTACCTGCTGGATCTGTTGAGCTTGCTTCAACAGTGAACTGGTATGTTACAGAATCCCATTCATGTAAGAGAACTGGACTGTTAAGCTTGTAAACAGTGTAATCCTTTGTAATTGTAGCACTTGAATCAGACTGGTTGACAACAATGCCAACGCTCTTCATGTGTTTTGGTGTTGCTACTTTTGTGAATAATCCAGCTGATGCTCCACTTGGATAGATGTCTTCGATATCGTTAATTGGTGCAACTGCAACAGCTGCTACCTGGTATGCTTTGTTTGCAGCATTTACTTTCAACTTAGCGTATACGACCTTTGTCTCATCTGCACCCATTGTTAGAGTGTAGTCTTCACAATTGCTCGTACCAGAGCTAAGCTCTGTAGAGCCGGTGTCGTCGTATAGAGTTACATCTAAGTTGCTCTCAGCTGCGATTGCGTGTGCCTTCATTTCGAGAGTAGGTCTCTCGCTATCTACGCAGAAGTTTGTAGTTGGTTCCACATAGTAAGAAGAACCACTACCGTATACATCTACGAGATCACCGACAGTTGCAGTGAAGCTACTTGCAGACGTGTCTGTTAATGTAGCCTTGTACACACCGTTAACAAACACGTATGTTGGATTCACGTCAACTGCGCTTGAATATGGAGAGTCTGCTTCCATATCCCAGGCGTTGACGTCTACTGTTGCCTGTTGACCTGCAATTTCAGGATTTACATCACATGCAGAAGCAATTGGACTTGTTTCCTCACCTCCTCCAACAGCTGCAGTTGGTATTATGGTACCTGAAACAAAAGGTAGGTACCAATAACCAAACAGACCGCCAATGAGGATCAGACCGATTCCTAAGAACAATCCAAACTTACGCGTTACTGGCAAGAATTGCGTCACTGTTTTAACTTTGAAAATGTAGTCGACGATCAAGAGAATCGCTACTGTCATCAAAATCGCTGGAATCGTTCCTGCAATTCCTAAGAACTTGGTGCTGAAGTACCAAGCCAACACGATGGCTAAAACTGGCATAAGCCATCGCGTCCAAGCCATTTGTCATCACCTATAATTAATTATAGACGCCGAAAAGTATTTAAATCAAAAAACATATATAAAAAATATATAAAAACTATATATCAGGTGATTCCTTGAGAAAAACAGCGTTGCTTTTGGCAATTTTGCTATACGCCAGTACATCCTTCGCCAGTTGCTTAAACCAAACTCAGTTAGATCTCTTGAATCAAATTGCAGACGACTACAACATGACGAACCAAACAAAACAAGTGTGGCTCGGTATCTTTGATTCTCTATGTCAGCAAAATGAAATAAACCAACTGCAAAACAATACGTACACTAAAAATGAAACGAACCAAATGATGCATAACTTAACGTTAAAGATAGCCAACGTTTCAAGTCAAATAGAGTTTCTGAACGCCTCCGTCGATACGAGATTCGATCCAATATTCAGAATTTGGAAGAATGACACGTTAGAAGACATAAACAGAACAATAGAGCAATATGAACTGACAGTTGATAGAAGATTCGAAAATATTAGAGAAGATTACGCTACAAAGAATGAACTCGACAATATAACACAACAACTTGAAATCTTAGAAGGAGACTTAAACTATAAGTTACAATTAGTAAAAGACAAATCGAGCAACTATGGAGTATACTCCATACTATTCACGTTAGTTGTCGCAGTATTGCTATATTGGCAAATTAGCCAATTGAGAAAAACACCAAAATACAATCAAACGATAAGAAAAGAAATCGAAGACCTCGTAGCAGACGAAAACGTCAAGAAGAAGGTAAACTACATAAAACAACTTAGAAACTTAGTATTAAAGCTAAAACTACCAATTGAGAAAAAAGTTCAACTGTTCAGAGCTATAGACATGGGTTACATCAAGAGCGAGGAAGACGTCGAGAAATTTGCAGGTGGTGATAAACATGGTAAAAAAAGAAATACTAATCGTAGTAGACGAAAAAACAAAAAGAGAGATTAAGCTGTTCGCTAAGGTGTCAGGTATGAGCGTAACAAGATATCTTGTTGGTTTGCACAAAAAGTTCGGTCAAGAATTTGCAGCAGAAAATAAAGTAGTCGATCCAATAACAATACTCCAGTGGAAGAAAGCTTTAAGGTTGGGTGATGACGTTGACGTCTGAAAGAAATCTAATTACAAATCCAGTATTCATCGTCTTCCTACTATTGACCGGATACTGGATTTTAGCTCTTTTCGACGTTATAAACCCAGGAACAATGGAAATCGACAAGGCTTCTGCGATATACTTTACTTCCTTAGCAATCTTAGGTTTGATGTACTTATCAGTAGCAGGAATGAGATATGCATCTCCTCAAGTCGTTTGGGAAGACGGACATGACTCGTGTACTGGAACTTGGATTCCAGCTGGAAACTATGCAATAATCAGGGGTGGAGGTATAAGAGCATTCGAAATGGAACTTGAAGGTGAGCTAACAAAAGAAACGTTAATAGTACCAATAGACTGCATCACAAAAAGAGGCAAAAACATCGTAATCTCAGCTTATCTCGAAGAAGAGACATTAGAAAGACTTCCACCAGAGGTCAAGAAGAAAATAATCGAACTAAACGTCAAGCCGCCATATCTATTAGGATACATATCAGAAGAACAACTTAAGTCGAGATATGATACCAGAGACATTGAGGATATTACGGGTTTAAGACAAATAGAAGGTACTCAAATAGTAGAGCTGGTGAAACAAAAAGACAGATTCGCAAATAGCCTTCTCGAGTTATTAGACGACATAAGTAGTGGTAAGATGAAATCTATTGAAGACATAGTAGCTGCAGCTAAAAGAATCCACAGCGTAGCTGCACCAGAAAATATGTTTTCAAGAATTAAAGATTTAGTTGTTAGAAGAAGAGAGGAAGAAGAAATATGATATCTAAAGAAAAGCTGATGTTTAGAAGAAGAGCCGAACGAGAGTTGGAGCTATACTGGAACTATGCACAACGATTCATAGACGAAAGATGCTACAGAGAAGACATGAACGATATCTGGAGGTTCTTCTTCATCAATCCACACATCGGCTTAGCAGTAGCTAAGAATTACATGATATCAGACTTAAAGAAAAGAAACCTGATAATCCAACATATGGCTGAACCAAAGCTATCTGTAATAGCAGCTGGCGTAAAAGGTGCTGGTAAGACTGCATTTTCTTTTTGGGCAGCGGAACAAATACATGAGAAACACGGCCTGAACGTTTGCTTGTTCAGACCCTTAGATTTTAATCCAGAGCTGCTGCCCAAATATTTTTATTTTACATGGGAAAGAGAAGGAATCAAGCCTAAATCATTCATCATATACGATGAAGCAGCTATCACGCTCAGCAGCCGTAGATCTATGAGTAAAGAAAATATTGATTTTTCTAACTTCTTATTCATACAACGCCACAGCGGCAATCCAGCTCTCATCATCCAACAAGTAATAACAACTACAGACATTAACGTCTTTCGCATGGCAGACTGGTTCATATTCAAGAGGATAGGTTCACTTCAATTTGAAAGAGAAACTAAAGAAAACGACCCACTATATCAATTCCTCAGGTTCTTAAAGCCATTAGCAAAAAACGAAGTCTTATTCATATCCTCTGGCCTTGACGAAATCTACTTTACTACAAATCCCCTACCTTCCTTCTGGTCTGATGAGTTATCTACAGTAGGAAAACCACTACAAAGCGATGACGAGGCGTTTGAATTCGCAGAGAGACTCCTAAGAGCTGGTGCCTCTCCAAAACAAATAAAATACCTCTTAGAAGCCAAAGGCAGACCGTTAGATATAGCAGAAATAAAGTGGTTACAAAACAAAACAATTGGAAAAAGTAAAAAGAAAAAAGTTAGGAAGTGATACACTGACAATGAGGCGCTGGAAACTCCTTAGTACCGTTAGACCATGTGCAGTTCAAAGAACTGAACCTTTGAGGAGCTGTCGTTACACACCACTCTTCCAAAACCTCACAGTACGATCTGCCAGATTCAAGAGTGAAGTTATGGATCGGAATCTCGAAATTATACTTTACTACTTTCTCGTCCTCAGTCAAAACGAAATAACACGGTGGCACGCTCGTACAAATGTCGTCTGTAGACAGCTTTACATAAAACCAAATTCCAGCTGTCAAGAGACCAGCAGTCGATACCCAAAGCAAAACTACTGACCAAGTAATTTTCGTTTTTTCGTCCATTATCTTCGCCTCAATCTATAAATCTTGGTTTGAATTGACTTTTCAGACCTGTAATACCCATAACGCTTAACGAATACACGTTGAATTTGTTCAACAGACCAACCTCTTCGTTGCCTTGATAAAATGAACTGCTCTTCTTCTTTAGTCCACTTCTGATACGATCTAACATAAACAGTTTTTCCTCTCCTTTGTTTAAACATTTTAGACAGATAATTCCTCTTTATTCTCGACCATGCGTTAGTCTTCTTAAAGAGACCATCTGGCCATTTTGAGATTCTCTTCTTCTCTATCTTAAGCTTTTCTTTCCTATACTTCGACATCTTCTTCTTTCGGAGAACGCTATCTATCTCTCTGATACGATCACTTATCAATCTATTAATGTCTTCTTTTGTGGTTTTTGGAGTAATTCTCTTCTTAAAGGTTTTCCGAAGATAATCGAATATGTCAGCAACAACTGGTTCCGCAACAGGAGATCTACCCATTCAACCACCCCTTTAGAGATCCAATATAGTCAACAAGAGACCTCTTATCGGTCGTTCTATATTGGATGAACTCGACTTCAGACGACTCGTCCCATCTATATCCCTTTACGTTTGGAACCTTAAAAAACTTCTCAACAAACAGCTTCATTGCACGATAACCCTCTCTCTTAGACTTCCGATAAAACATCTCTTTAAATTTCGGTTCTGACTTCAGCTCTTTAACGCCCTTATTCGTCAGCAGATACTTTCCAGATATTCGTATAACCCAATTTCTACCTCTATAAAAACGAGGAACTAAAAGGTAGTTTCTATCACACCTTGTATGCTTCAGCATTTCAAGATGCTCTTGAAATGTCAACTTATCAAAACCAATTACTAAATAATTTCCAAACACCCTACCTTCCTCATCTTTCTGTTCTTTATTCTTAAGAACTACCATCGTACCAAGATCAAAGACAGACTGAATATGCTTAACGTCGTTTTTCACTACGTCGTAATAAATGTCGTCGTAATCGATAAACGGTACGAAGTAGTTGTCTGACGTTTCATTGGTCACACCAACTGTCGCTACCAATGGTTTTCTGCCAATATAGAAGACTATATCGTGTCCCAAAAAACCAAACTGAACCTTGAAACTGCTTTCACTCCTCTTGATCTTCATGCAACCACCTTCTTGGGTAGTAATACTTATTGCCCTTTCTAACTATCTTTTTCTCATCGACAAGTTCGTAAATTACTGCACGAGGCCTAAACCTAACGATCCTTCGAATATCGTCAGCTGTTAAACCGTTGCTATCTCTTACAACCTTTAAAACCATCTTCTTCTTCTTCTCATACTCGTTGATGTCTCTATGGATCGCATAATGTACTTGCCAATAATGCTTCTCGCAGTAATAGAAAGTCTCTCCGATAGCTTTAAGACTTATCCGAGCGACTGCCTTCTTCCCACAGACGTGACATCTATGATTCGAAAACGTCCCATCTGGTACTATCTTGGTTCGTATTTCTTTCATTTTTTACTCACCCACTCAACAACTCTCATACCACCAACTTCTTTAGTCTTAACCTTACCTTCGAGTTCCAATATCCTCACCCATTTGTAAACGGTAGCATATGAAACACCAGTCTTTCTCGATATCTTCATAATCCAAATGAAACCGTTCTTCTTGATAAACTTTTCGATAATTTTCTTCTTACTTTCTACCATTTTTACCACCCATCAAATGCGCAAACACCATAAATTGCGCAAATGACGACAGACTCACGAGCCATAAACCAATGTGATACGTCTGCAATGGCTTATGCGATATGAAGCCGTTCGTCGTCTCAACCTCACCACAATACGGCTCATTGATCATAGCCGAAACGCTCACATCTACAGTCCACATACCGACCACTGCCATAAACAGCAATAATCCTTCGATCGCTATCCAATCAGATCTGGTTAACTTCATCATTTTCATTCACCCAAAACTCTGTTGCAAACCAATCAAAAAAGTCAAAAATCGAATAGATAGCAACGCCAATCAACTCTACAATTTCAACAATCAACTTCTTACTCGTCACCGTTATCACCTGTTAACCATATTGCAAAAAACTCGTCTAACTCAAGCCAGAGAGTCTTCACCTTTCTGACGATATCTCTCAACTCCAATCTCGCCTCTTCGTTCGGCAACCAATGCCGAGACGTTTGCTCTGCTCTCTCAAGCTGATCAACTAACACTGCTAAATTGGTGAGTATCATTCTTCTAAAAGCTTCCTTACTCATCTTTGTCACCCAAAACATCCTTAAATGCTAAGCGAAAGAGCCATTCGTTGTATTTCTTAAAATCAAATTTCATTAATGTTTTGTCTTTCAATTCGATACAATTTTGTGAAAAATTAGAAACATATTTTTCGTAAGAAGGGAAATCTTTGATTAACGAAAGAGGGTCGTCCTTATACCTCAAGTAAAACTCACAGGCGGATTTGAGGCGTTGAAGCACAACTCTCTTAAATATTTTTATTTCTGTTTCCAAGTCGTGTGGTTGCTGCTCGTTAAGTTCATCTATTATTTTTTCTTCTATATTTTTCAAATCCAAAGGTTGTGGTTTCATTTCAACACCTCACCACAAACTGGACAGACATATTCAAAGCCGTTCCAATTCCTATAACCGAGATGGTGGTGACATCTCGGACAATACAGGTCGTCTTGGAGTCTGGTTTCGAGGGTCATATTATCACCCATAGCCCCGAAACTGCAAACCTGCCTGCCGCGGGTGTTGCTGAGCGAGGCAGGTGAACAAAAAATGTTTTCGGAAGGGCGGTCGAGGACGGAACTCCCTCCTGCTCCGACCCGGTTCTCTCCTGTTTACCCACGCTCATGGGGAACGGAGAGATGCGGGTCGGGTTGGGAGACGATCCCAACACTCTCCTCGAACTTCCGAAGCCGCGCCCTCTTTCCGATGCTAATGATGGTAAGAGGTCTAGACCCGTTTGCAGTTTCGGTTTAGCCGTCATTTCTCCTCGCCTCTTGCTGAACCAGCATGAGCCCCCATCAAAAAGCTCTCTATTACCTGACCTCACCTTCTCATCACCTTCCTTCTGAACTCTATCTCTGACTGAATGTCCAGCACCCATGGAAAGCTAATCTCACCTGACCTGTATAGCCATCTTATTCTTCGGTTCAAGTAACCTCACCTCCAACTCGATTCTATCAGTTTTCAGCTCTCCGATAACCGTAATCCTAACTGCAACGTCCCACTTCGTTATTAGACCAGTGTCTGTAAAGAGATACTGTTTCGCCTCAACCATCTTCTCTGTTTCTTCATCTACAATCAACCTTCTAACCGGCTTTTCAGTCGTCTTGCGAAGAGCGATCACTTCTCTCATTTTATCTTCACCTTTGGAAGAGACTCTAAAAACAAATAAAGCTCATAAAGCTCTTGAGCCTCGTCTGGAGACAACATCTTCCGTTTTCTTTTAAACAACCTCATCTTTCACCACCTTTTTCAATTAAACTAACAAGACTTAAAATCTCATTTGCTTTCTCTCTCATGTAATCCAAACTAATTCTCTCTTTAAGTCCTTCTTTCATAATGGCCCGACCCAAAACAACAAAATAATCCGGGTCCAAACCCATCTGATTTATTTCCTTTCTTACCACCATTTCTATCACCAAATATTATATACATTTTATTATTTAAATATTTTTCGGTACTTCGATAAACATATTACTGTATATACGATAACAATGATTTTTGTAATAGTGGATGGAGTAGTCTATTAAAAATTGGTTTTATTTGCTTATTTATGTAGTAATTGTAATCTGGTTCGATTTCCTTATTTTCGCCCCACATATCAACATCTTTAATTTTTTTGTCTTCCCACCTTGTAACAATATAGCCTATCTTACTACCAACCCAAACAGTTTCATGATTACTATTTTTTTCAAGTGCTCTTATGTGCGGTGGTTTGGTTTTATATTCTTCAATTGGTCGTGTTATCGATTTATAAATAACAAACTTCTCAATTGGTTGCTCTCTAATATTTTGAACAAATCTCCGATGGAAACAAATAGCATCTTGTAAATTATTGAGCATTTTTGAAACCAACTCACGCTCATACTCAGTTGCAAGTTTACACCAATCAGTTCTCCTTATTTCCAATCCACGAGCATGTAACTTATCAACATCCGCTCCCTCATCCCAAACAAGTCTCCCAACATAACGTTTCTTCTTACCATAAAAATAGATTTTTGAGAAATATTTCTCAAACTTAACATGTAAATGTTTTGTTTTATATTTCTCCTTTAGAAAATCGTTTATCTTTCTTTCAAATTCAAAACTATTTTCAAACGGTATTTGAATCATAACACTATCTGTATCACCATATATTGGTTTATAACCATTGCTTTCAGCAAGCTTTGCAACACCTGATATCAATTCCCGACCCCTTGTTGTAATTGTTTCAGCAAGCTTTCTATCATAAATCCTACTCTTCGTAAACCCAAGTACACCATAAAATGATGCGAGTAAGAACTTGGTTGCAATTTGTAAAACATTATACGTTTCGTCCCTTGTTTTTTTATAAATATCTTTGTACTTCTTACGCAATTCCATCAATCTTGATATTAACTTAGGATAAACTTCACCTTCCTCATCTAAACTTATCTTAAATGCGCGAATTATATTGGGATACATAGACGAAAAGTCGAAAACCGCAACACCTTCAATTATTCCCACAGGTGGTTGTAACACCAAGGCACCCATATACGACGAATCTTCAGCGTCTCTATTTCTATTATTAAAAATGTACTTACCATGCAATTCACGGATAACAGAATATTCGATAATTGTTGAAAACCGAACACAATCCCCAGGCAATAAATTCATAAGACGTGAGAACGAATCAATCAAATCTGTTAGTTTCAATTTCTGATCTATTTTTGCTGTCAGCTCAGCATCCCTCAAATTATATCTTTTTTGTTCTTCAACAGAACCCTCCCATAAACTTTTTTTATCAATTTTATGTTCTCCCAGTTCAATACTTGCAACATTATCAAGTGAAAATGATGTAACGATTGTTGTTTTAGAATACGATGTCACAAACCGCTTATAGAGATCCATTAAATCCAACTTAACGAAATACTTAAGCCATGATATTGGTATTCTGTTATACCTACATCTCTCAATTAAGTACGGAATATCAAAATTATCAGAGTTCCATCCAATCAAACAAGAGTAGTTCCTAATCTGATTAAAAAATTGCATTATTAACTCCCGCTCGTTACCTTTAACATCTTTAATATGAATACAACCCTTCTTTCCATCAGATGTAACCCATGCAATACTTTTTATCTTATCTTTTTCAAAATCAACAAACCGTGTCCCCGGATTCTCAGCTTCAATATCAAAATACACTTTCGTTAAAGGTTCATTACCAACACTAACATTGTTATCCAAGAACCAACGTCTTGCATATGGTATATCGGCTTCAAATGTTTTTATACCCTTCATCTTCAATTCCTCTCTTAAATCTCTAACAAAATACGGTACCGTAACATAATTTTTCCAAAACCTCCCTTGATGAGTTTCAATGAGCTCTTTTGAAACTATCCTATCATCTTCGACATCAATTGTTGTATAAAAATACGGCAACAGATTTGGTTGTATTGTCTTCACTACCTTCTTATTTCCATCTTGATAAACAAGTTTTAGTTCCAAACCGTTAGCAACACTATAAAAAATATTTATCAACCTCATTTAATCAACCCAGCTTGCTTGAGACTTTTAACTCGTTGAGATATTGCAGATGTTGTAACACCCCACTTTTCTGCTATTTCCGATATGGATTGACGATCAAGATTTGCAAGTATATACATATCAATCTCATCCCGATCGCTTGTTATGTAAGATGCAAGTATAAAGTTAAGCAACCTGTTTGTTACAAACTCAACATCTTCTGTTTTTATAACCTTTCTACCATTAACATATGCAACAATAGCTCCCAACCGAACCAAATCTTGCAACAATCGAACCAAATACCCCCTTTCATTTGGAAACCTAAGAAAATAATCGACATATTGGGATTGTTTAAGTTTATTCCAATACCATTTGTTAAATTCAAGATAATCACGAAATATAAAATCAGTGTCCTTAGTTGTTGGGTTGATTTTAACAACCTTCTCACCTCTACTTAACCTTTCATAATACTCAAGGCTTGGTGTAAACCGGATTGGAATAAAACGCGAAAACCATGCTTTGGATATTGTTGACTTTTTAGAAACATACATACCACCTGCAATACACGAAAACTTAGAGTAAACCTCAAACTTGTTACCATTAGCTTTAGCTCTTATACGAAAATATCTTCCTCGCCTGTTTACAGTTGTTTTTATTTTGTAACCCAACGTACGAGCATACGTGTGAGGATATTCAAGAATTGAATTCAATGCATTCTTAACATCATCACCTAACCTTTGAAACTCATCAATTATCAACACCTTACCACCAGCTTTAATTACAGCAGACTCAACAACCTCTCCATCTTGATTTATTGTACCAATAACACCAGGAAAAGTTACATCATAATTATAGACAGCATCCTTAACATCGAGAAAAGACGATGTTTTACCAGTGCCAAATGGAAGAACAAGCATAACATGTAAATTCGCTCTCGTTTTCCAATATCCTCCCTCTTCTTTTTCTTTTATAACTCCAAACCTTGCAGAAGATGCCGAAGCCTCAAGTAGAAAGTTAATTATGTCTGTCTCTCCCCATTCACTTTTATTTAAGAGGCGTTTTAATATCATTCATCCACCTCCATACGGATGATTCGAGAGATTGGTATAATCTCTTGTTTACCATCCGAAACAATTGTAAGGAAAATATTATCAACAGATTTTACAATACCAGTCTTCTTAGAGTAATGATTCTCTCCATCAGAAAAAATAACCTTTACTTCTTTTCCTTCGATTTCCATTCTTCCATCACCATATCCAACAAATAGTTTATAACACCATCATAACTTTTAAACCAACGCTTTTCATTGACAAAGAACTGAGATTTAACAAGTCGAAGTTTTTCAAGCGTTTGTGGTTTGAGAGCAATCAATTTTTGACCAACCATGCTTAAAAAATTACATCTAAAAATATTTAAAGTTGTTGGTACAACCTTAAACTACATAATGTACATACATTTATGAAAAATGTAAGTAAGTAAGTAAGCGCCTTTTAAAAAGGGGGTGTTTTTCCGGGGGGCCTCAATTTTTTCTTTTCCTAACATTTTTCATAAATTGCATAACATTATGTAGTTTATGTAGTTTATTAAAAAATGGCTTTTTATTTATAAAGATTTCGGTCCTTTAGTATAGAAATATAAATACTTTATGGTGATGTAACCTATATATTAGACAAACAAAATTTTTTTAGGGTGCACGGCATACTAAGGGGTTTTTTGCGCAAAAATCATGAGTTTTTCGCCAAAATTGCTGAGTTTTTGCAAAAAATCGCGAAATTCTGACTTATGTAGTTTATGTAGTTTATTAAAAAATGGCTTTTTATTTATAAAGATTTCGGTCCTCTAGGATATAATTTACACAAAATTTTCAAATTTGGTGGAAATTTTGCGAAAAAATCGCAGAAAAAACATAAAAAAATAAAAGCAAAAATTCGACGAATTCGACGAGCCAACCCATCGTTTATACCTGGTGCAACTATATGTTAATTACGGTAAACCCACGAGCATTTACTGTGACTTCAACTTCCATCCCTTCTTTTGGAAAGACGTTATACTTCTTGTAAAACCTTGCAAACCAACTATTTGGATTTCTCACAGACTTAATTGCCTGTAACTCGTCAGTAACTTTCCAATCCTTCCCTGTATACTCAATTCCCTTTGGAACTGCATGAGCCTCGTTTCCATACTCTGTATGAATTACCGCAACTTGTCTTTCTGGTGCCCTTGCCTGGTTACCGAAGACATCAGAAGCTTTCTTTATTTCAATTGCTGTTATTTTTGCTTTCTTTGCAATAGTGCTCGTCTCAAAAATTTCTTTCACAGACACCACATTAATCACCAAATAATAATTCTATAACAGAGTATTTATAGATTGTGGTACCCAAAAACATACTTTCTATAACCAAAATCTATAAAAAGGACCACATAGCAAATATATTTCATGCGATTTAAAAAATTCGCCGAAATTGTCTCAATAATATCTCAGTACAAAAGCTTCACAACAACTCTCCACCAACAATATAAGATAGACTACAGAACATTTATAGAAGTTTGCAAAATTCTCGAGAAACTCAAATTCATAAGAAAAATAGATGGTAAATGGGTGGTTGAAAAATGAAACTATGTTTAATAGAACCAACCAACAACATTGGCAACGCATCAGAAATCCTCACCGACACACTAATAATACCACAGTTCATCAAAGATTGGAAGAAAGTTGAACAATACCAAACAGTATTTATTGACAATGGTATTTTCGAAATTTTCCATAGCAACAACCTCCAAATTAACAACCCTGACGACTACATTCTCCAACTATTCTTCAATTTGCAAGACCTAACAGCCTCATTAAGAACCAAAGCATATCTCATCCTCCCAGACATCCCATTCAACTACAAAAAGACAAAGCAACTATCAGAAGAAGCTCTTGAAGGTCAAATCATCAACCGTCTTATTGGTGTAGTTCAAGGTAAGACCACAGATGAAATAATTAAAATATGTGAGTTTTACTTCCATAACGACATCCCAATAATAGCAATCCCCATCAAGTTACGAAGTTACTTTCGACAAACCGGAATCGATATAACCCAATTTATCTACAACAACACACCATATGACTACAATGAAATCCACCAATTAGGCTTCGAACTCGACGACATTCAATCAGAACACTTCTGGAAATGTAGAAGTTTTGACACAACATACCCATTAAAAATCAAACTACTAAACAAACCATTTGGTGTAGACGTTCCTCGTCCTAACAACTACTTCGACCTCACAACAACCAAAGACCAAATCATCCAAGCCATCCTTGAGTTTAAACAGTGGCTCAACAAAACAAACCTGGATTTTGAGGTGATTAGATGAATAAAAAAGAATTAAACACTCTACTGCTACTGACAGGAATATTCGTTTTCGGGTTAACATTTGCAAACATCGTTGCAGGAATCAAACTCGTCAACATCCTCGGCTTCGTCGTACCATCAGCAGTCCTATCGTATGCCTTCTTAACATTTCCAATAACCGACATTATTGCAGAAACATATGGTAAAGAAACAGCAAATACAATTGTTAAAGTAGGCTTCGCCTCACAATTGGTCTTCATTTTATTCATATATCTAACAAAAATACTACCAGCCCTCGAACCAGCAATGCAAGAAACCTACAACACTGTATTTGGTATGAGTGCCCGAATCATCATAGCATCCCTATTCGCATACATTATATCTCAAACACACGACGTTTACGCATTCCACTTCTGGAAACGCAAAACCAATGGCAAGCACCTATGGCTTCGAAACAACCTATCAACTATGACTTCCCAAGCCATCGATACAGTACTATTTATAACAATAGCATTCTTTGGTGTAGTCCCAACAAACATCCTACTAAATATGATAGCATCCCAATATATCGTAAAACTACTAATAGCAGCCAGCGACACACCAATCGTCTACATCGGTTCCCACATCATTAACAACCTCAAATCCCGATAACCAACTTTCCCATTTTTCTTTTTTCCCTTCTTCACCACCCAATAATAACAGTTGGTTGGTTGGTTGGTTGGTTGGT
>Ga0190314_1000257_pt1 | contig 20264 bp, 3 predicted proteins | sample 4870071112_MG_FD_165055 | JGI IMG/M metagenome (GOLD analysis project Ga0190314, IMG submission 165055) | Hydrothermal vent sediment bacterial communities from Southern Trench, Guaymas Basin, Mexico - 4870-07-11-12_MG | ecosystem: Environmental > Aquatic > Marine > Hydrothermal vents > Sediment ...
CCCCGGAGGTTGTGGGCTCTGCTCTGGTGTACAGGGGCAGCGTGGTAAAATTGACGGCCACGGGGGGCGTTGTCTGGGCGAGAGGAAAGAAGACGGCATGGGGGGAGTCAGCGTGGGACGGTCTTCTTCCCCCCGACGAAAGGGTGGGATACGAGGAGGAGATGGACATAACGGACACCCCCATAGGGGTGGAGACCGGAGACGTACTGGGTTTTGGGTGTGTAAAACCCTTCACCAACGAACATTACGGGAAGAGCACGGGGAGCGTCCTCCTTGGAGAGCATATATGCTCGTGGATATTGAACCCGGCATAATCCTTTGTACCAAAACTTTTATATATAGAAATGTGCATGGTCTTTTTTGTCTTGCAGGTAGAGGTGAAGAGCATGAAAAAAGAAGGAAGAAAGTTGGGAGAGATGTTGGTTGTGCTGATGGTGACTCTAGCTATGATAGTGCCGGCAGCGCCTTTTTTGGTGAGCGGAGGTGGGAGTTCCACGGCTGCATCTCCGGTTGCCTCTCCGGTTTCTTCTGTCAATAACAAGGAATTGACCACCATCCGGTTGAAGATGTGCTCGTTTGATCCTCTGGTGGACGGCTACGGGCTGCCCGTGGAGTTGACCACCAATGAAGAGGACGGCCATTATATTATCCAGTTCTATGGAGACAGGGGGTCGTATGCCGACAGGCAGGTTTTGAAAGATATGGGTGTGAAGTTCCTGGGCTATCTCGGGGGCAAGGCATGGGTTGTGTATATGAGTCCATCCCTGAAGAGAGAAGTTGAGAAGATGGACATGGTAAGATGGATAGGCCCCTACCAGCCCGGGTGGAAGATAGACCCCTCCATAAATTCTGCGAGCGGTGTCCAGACCTTCCGTATTTATCTATGGAATAACAACCCGGACACTTTGGAGAAAAACAAAAAGGACATAAAACTCCCATCCATCTTTGAGAAGGGCTATTTCTACCTGAATGGAAAGAAGCAAAAGTTCGGTGGCATACAGTGGCAGACTTCCCACGGAGACCTGAGGAAAGGTTTTGAGATGGTAAGGGAGAACCTGCAGCAGTTAAACATGGAAGGCAGGAAGGCATTTGAGATGCAGCTCCGTGCTCTCGGGTTTGACGTGGTGAGATGGAACAGCGACACGGAGGTTGAGGTTCGCGGAGATGTGTCGGCGGTTCCGAGTGCTGCCTTCCTCTCCCAGGTGAAGTGGATAGACATCAAGCCCACGGGGCAGAAGACATTCCTCACAGATGTTCAGAGACAGGAGTTCGTGGAGACATCCCACTCCAACGGGTTTGACGGTAGCAATGCCTCAGGCAAAAACGGTGCTGGCATAGTCGGAGGTATCTATTGTATAGATGGTGTGGACGACACCCACGCCAACCTCGCCGACAACATCAAGATATATGGTTCCAACACGCCCGGCGACCACGCGACCGCGTGTGTGGGCACGACAGTTGGGTATACCAGCCCCAAGGATGGGGACGCGGAGGGTACTATGCCCGGTTACAGCAAGTCACACTACTGGCTTGTGGTAACGGACGGTGATACCAGTGATTACGCTACGGCCGCTTCTAACATCGCCGGCGAGGGCGGCAGGATAATAAGCAACAGCTTCCAGTGGGTCGGCGGCGGCGAGGGACAGAACAGCGAGTACACCGCGGATTCCGAGAAGATAGACCAGAGCGTCGTGGACAACGACGTGGTCTGGTTCATCGCTGCCGGCAACGATGATGCCGAAGGCGGGCCAGAGGTGTGTAGCCATGCTATCGCCAAAAACGCCTTCGCCGTCGGAGGCATAGACCAGAAGGGGACGGCAGACCTGAGCGACGATGTATGGGACAGCGGGGCTTCCTCGGTAAATGCCATCTATGACGACCGTGTCAAGCCCGACATCTCCGCTCCTTTCACCGTGACCACAACCGCCAACGGCGGGGGAACCACTAGTGTCTCCGGCACGAGCTTCTCCGCTCCCTTCGCCGCAGGTGTTGCCGGCGACCTGCTGGACATGTATCAGAACGAGCACTTTGGTCCCATCCCGTCAAAAGACCCGTCTGCAGCGCTGATCAGGGCGATGGTTGTCGCCACTTCTTACAGGACGGATGACACGGAACACCTCGGCTGGGGTGTGGTCAGGGCTGACTGGGCAGAGCAGCTCGGCGACCACGTCTACTTTGAGGACGGAATCGCTCTCGCAGAGGGAGAGGAGTGGAACGTCACTGTCAACTACAGCGGGATAGCCGGCCCCTACGGGGAGGGCCTCCAGATAACCCTGACGTGGATTGATCCTCCTGGCGAGCAGGTCTCCGGGGGCAGGGCGCTCTACAACGACCTTGACCTCAAGGTCACCAACCTGGACACCGGAGACGTGTACTATGGCAACCTGGGTATGAAGACCAACAGGTGGACACAGACGACCAGTTTCGGTCCCAATGAGTGGGACAGCGGCATAGAAAGCACGACTGGCAACCAGTACACCGACGACAACAACACGATAGAGAACGTTTTCATCCCGGACAGCAGCGCGGCCGGCACATACAAAGTTGAGGTTCTCTGTGACGAGATAAACAGCGGTAGCACACAGAAGTTCGCCATATTCATAGCCAACGTTGCCAGTGGCCGTGGACAGATATGGATAGGGGACAAATATGTTGACCCGGAGTATTACAACGCCCTTGACATAGCGAATGTTACCGTTGTGGATGCGGACCTCAACACCGACCCGAGTGCTGTTGATACATGCACAGTCCACATTTCCAGCAATGCGGATCCCAAAGGGTTTAACATGACCCTCCAGGAGACCGGTCCAAACACCAACAAGTTCTTTGGCGAGTTCGGTTTCAGCAGGCCCAGCCCTGATGGCACGAACGACGGTCTCTCTCACCCTGAGGCCGACCCACCGCTGATAGCGGTGAACGCCGTTGACACCGTCACCGTCTCCTATAATGACACCTCGCCCGTAGCTCAGACGTTAACCGACACCTGTTATTACGACGAGGTGCCGCCCCACATATATGGGGTTAAGATAGGGGACGTTGTGCCCAACGGCATGCATCTCATCTTTGAGACGGACGAAGAGGCCATAGGTTTCCCGCTCTACCCCTATGTGGTCAACCAGAGCACTGGCGAGGCCGATGTCAGCAAGCCCGCCACCGTGGACCAGCTCAGAAACCAGAGCGTGGAGGTAGAATGGTATCTGGGCATCACGAAGGAATATCTGAGAGCGTACAACTTCTTCAGCGAGAGCGGCGGCGATGAGGCCTTTGACTGGGCCTATGGGAGATATCTGACCCACCACGACATGTTCCCCACATTTGAGGACGAGAACCAGACATATGCCATCGCCATATATGCAGAGGACAGGGCGGGCAACGCTTATGTGGACTGGAACAACGACAACTATTATGTATACAGGACACAGGACCAGCCCTTCACCCTCTTCCTCTACTATGATGGCGGTGGCATCTTCTACGACTACGCTGCCAACCTCATAGACTATGCCACCAGGGAGTTCTACAACTCCGAGGATGACGATTATAACTGGACTCCCGAACAGCAGATGAGCAACTACTCGGATCCATGGGATCAAAACCACACCCTGCGCGAGTTCTGGGAGAACTTCACTGCCGACACAAACAACGTGCTCATGTGGTGCACGGGGGCGGTCCACTGGAGCTTCGCATACTACAGTTGTACATTAGGCACCTGTATCGGTGGCGGCTATAAAGAATATGCTGTAGACGGGACGTGGACGTTTGACCAGGGTGAGATGGACAACATAACGAGCTGGCAGAACAGCGGTGGCCACTCGCTGTTTGACGGCCACGGGATATGGGAGGACGGCAATGACAGGAGTGCTGTGGACACTTTCATACAGAACAACCTCCACGCCAAGAGAGAGGACAGCGGGGGCGGCGACACCACGGCGATAGGATACGACGTCACCTGTGGATATCTGGAACTTTCCGGCAGTTCTCTCACGTTCCGCGACGAGCAGAGGCGGCAGATAGCGATGAACAGGAACACCGCCGCCCCGGTTGGTAGCAGATATGACTTTGACTGGCCCGCGGCCGAGAACGTCTCTATCAACTGGTTGTACAGCAGTGAGGTGAGCGGCGACGAGTACAGCGCGAACGGAGGCAACTGGGAGCTCGCCTGGGGCGAAGACCTGGCTGGCAGAGATGGCTCCGACTACTATGGAGCGGTCAGCTACGAGGACACCGGCACCGGCGAGAGGACGTTCTTCGGCGCCGCTGGCATGCTCGGAACGGACTTCTACGCGTGGAAGAGAGGGGCCCCGGAGCACCACAACTACTTTGCTAAGCTGGAGCCCTTCACCGCGGCCATACTGGACTGGCTGGCCCCCCACCCGATTCTCATAGAAGGACGGGTCACTGATGGAACCAACCCCATAGAGGGAGCCACGGTAACGGTCTACGCCGCCGGGGACAAGACCACAGCCCTGGGCGGTGCAGTGACCAACGCCACCGGTTACTATCAGATAAAGATGTGGGCAGAAGGCACCTATGACCTGTATGCCTCAAAGACGGGATACACAGAGGACTCTATCACCGGTCTCACCATTGATTATACGGGCTCGCCCTACACGGACAAAGATTTCGTGCTCTCCAACGCTGTGGGCAACATATCTGGCACTGTGTTCCTCGTGGACGCCGTGAACGGCAGGTCATATCTCGGCGGAGCCACAGTCCTGGTCTACAACACCACCGCTGGTTACACAGAGGACAACCCGATAGCCCAGACACAGACGGATATAGTGGGCAAGTATCTCATAACAGACCTGCCCGCGGCCTACAGCCCGTACACTGTCAAGGTGTATGGGGGCAGGTGGATACGACCCGACTACTTCTACAACTCTACCACCCAGACCGTGCTGTCCGACGTGGTTGTCACGGCCCAGCAGACCACAACGAATGTCAACGCCACGGTGTACAGTGGCGCCATCAGCGGATACGTCTTTGAGAGCGACGGTGTGACACCCATAGAGGGTGCATACGTCTTTGCCGTTGAGTACGGACATCCCTCCGCCTGGTCCGCTTCCTCGGGGCCAGATGACACTTATGCTGTGAGCTATTCCTTCACCGACGAAAGCGGCGCATATGTGCTGCCGCTGGTGAGCGACAACACCGGTGGGAAATATGGAGATGGCTATGTGGTGACCGCCAGCGCCGACGGCAGATACATGTACGCCACCTGGGACGAGGTGAACGACACCCTTGTGTACCACGAGCAGGCGTATGGCTACGAAAACGAGACGTGGCAGGAAACCCACATGGGCGATCCGCTCTCTCCCACAGCGGTCAAGGTCTCCGGGAGCCACATGACCACGGACATCAACTTCACTCTGGACAGCGTGATGGGATGGATTACCGGCACGGTTTACCTGCCTGACGGGACGACGCCCGCGGTGGGAGCAAAGGTGACGGCTACCCTTGTCTCCCCCGAGTACATGGTGGGCAACCTGGGCACCCAGGTCGTGGGATACACGGATGCGTACGGACACTACAACATTTCCGTGCCGGCCGGTACCAACGGGACCGCCCAGTACAACGTTTCCGCAGCCAAGAGCCCATACAAGGGCAACACGAGTAGCTCCAACCCGTTCTACGTGTACGCGAAACAGACCACCACGGGAATAGACGTCGTCCTCGGTCCGAAACCATCCAGTTTCGTGGCTCTCTATGTGGTTGACGACGGCGGAACATCCACGAACAGCGACTGGACGAACTCCCTTGACAACTATCAGACGCCGGATGGGACCCCGTTCTCATACGACACCTGGATAACCCAGAACAGCGGGGCACCGACTGCGGCGGACATGAGCGGATACAACCTTGTCCTGTGGGCCACAGGCAACGACTACAGCGACATGGTGCTGATAGACGACGAGGCCGAGATAGAATCCTACCTTGACCAGGGCGGTGCTATGCTCCTCAGCAGCCAGGACGGCCTCTATATGGTCGGCGGAGTTGACGACTTCTTCTACAATTACATGGGCGTAAGTAGCGCCAACCAGGACTGTGGAGCCCCGGCGGACCTGCCCGGGATCAGCGGGCACCCGATAACCGACCCGTGGGGAAGCAGCTCAATACCCTACGCCGACGACTCCTATACCCAAGGCTACGAGGACTCTGTGACTCCCATATCCGGCGCGATGAAGATGTTCTCCAACAACAGGGGTATAAACTACGACAGTGGCGGGTTCAGGACCGTGTTCTGGCCGTGGCCCTACGAGGACCTGGACACATCGGTGTCGGATGTGAACACGCTCTTCAACAGGACAGTTGACTGGTTGCTCGGCTATTCCAACAACGCCCCCGTCCTGGTGAACCACTCGGTGTCCCCGGAGTCCGGAGACCCGGGTACAACGTTCACATGGACGGTCACCTACGTGGATGCGGATGACGACGCCCCCGAATACGTCCACATAACCATAGACGGCACCACCTATAACATGACAAAACAGGATTCGGGAGACAACACATACACAGATGGGTGCATCTACACCTACTCAATGGTGCTGAACGAAGAGGGTGTCCACCAGTACAACTTCAGTGCCAAAGACACCAACACAGAATATGTACCCTCCATAGCCGTCGGCGAACTCGGGCCCTATGACGGCCCGGAGGTCAACGACAGCACACCGCCATCTGTCACACACGACCAGAGCAGAGATGTGGGATACATAGACGACAACGGCGCATTCATAGTGAGCACCACCTTTGATACCTCACAGAACATAGTCGTATACGCCAACGCCACCGACAACGTGGGCATCCAGAGCGTGACGCTAAACTACACGGATGTAAACGGTGGAGGCCACGCCATAGCCATGGACGAGAGCGGCAGCCAGATCTACCCCCACCTGTACAAAGCCGTGATACCCGCCCAGTCAAAGGGAGGCAAGGTCTACTACGCTATAACAGCAAAAGACGGGGCAGGCAACACCAACACAACGGCCACATTCGTGGTGACAGTCAAAGGCGCCAGCGATGGCCTGCCGGCTAACACGCCGTATAACCTGAATATCAGTGTGAGTGGTAGTGATGTTGTGCTATCCTGGGAGAAGGGAAGTGATACTGGGAACGCTGATAGTGAGACGTACAAGGTATACTATACTACAAACAGGTTTGAGCCCTGGCCGTGGAGCAATGTGACCAACGTTTCGGCGACCTCGTGGACGCATGCTGGCGCGGCCGGTGATGGTAACACCTGGTATTACATTGTGCGTGCTGTGGATGCGGATGGTGAGAGTGGTAATAGTACTATGGCTGTGAAGATGAGGTTTGAGTTCAGGTATTATAGTGGTCTCGCTCAGGACAACTGGATAAGTCTGCCTTATAATTGTTCGTGGCTTGCCAGTTTGAATGCTCCGGTGGACGTGCTTACTGCGAGTGATATTGTGATGGCTATTGAGGGCGGCCTGGATTATCCGGGTAATGACACGTATATTAGTGCGGTGAAGCGCTGGAATGCGTCTTTGCAGGGTACTGATTCTACGAACGACGAGTTCAGGTACAAGAGCAGTGGTTTTGGCTCCAAGGGGTGGGTCAGTGGAACGGACTTCGTGATACACCCGGGAGATGGTATATCGCTCTACCTCTCGGGCAACACACCATCGTTCAATTGGACTGTGGTTGGCACCGACCTCGTGGGCACCCAGAAGTTCAAGTATTATAGTGGTCTTGCTCAGGACAACTGGATTAGCATTCCGTACACGATGAAGGACGTCAATGGCGATGGTGTCTTGACAGCAAAGGACATCGTACTGGCTATTGAGGGCGGCCTGGATTATCCGGGTAATGACACGTATATTAGTGCGGTGAAGCGCTGGAATGCGTCTTTGCAGGGTACTGATTCTACGAACGACGAGTTCAGGTACAAGAGCAGTGGTTTTGGCTCCAAGGGGTGGGTCAGTGGAACGGACTTCGTGATACACCCGGGAGATGGTATATCGCTCTACCTCTCGGGCAACACACCATCGTTCAACTGGACACCACCACTCATAACACCACCCAGACCGGAAAGCACATACACAGACCCGGACCCACCGTAGACCACAAACTTTATTAGGAGAGAGAATATGTAGGACATGGAAAGAGGTGAGACGGATGGTAGGTGCTAAAAAGAGCAGAATTCTGGGGATCAGTGCGGTGGCACTGATGGTGACCGTGATGGTGGTGATTCCGAATAACGTAAAGGCAGGAAGCACCATGGAAGGCTATCTGTTAAACGAGGACTGGGCAATAGCTAACGGGCCTGCTGACTATGCATGTTTAAATGCCACTTTGATCAACAAAGAGGGCTACGCAAAGACGGGTTATCATGACTGGAGGGCCGTGGACGATTTAACTGACGCTGATCCGGGTAACGATATGCCAGCGTACTGGTCGTTCAGTGCGACAACCGTTTGGAGCTGGGCCGACAAAGACCACTTTATAGCCATATACGAGGTTTACACCGGGTTGAACGGCTACACGGGCACGGTCAACTACACTTCCAGCACCTATATGGTGATGACCACCGAGGCTACGGACACATGCCCTGCCACCAACCTCACCCCCATTCCCAGTCTGAGAATAGAATCAGACGACGGAAACACCCTTAAGTTAAACTGGACAGCCCAGAAGGAAGCATACGACAGCGACTTTGACCTCGTAGTAGACGGTTACATGACAAACATGGTCAACTACTCTGTTTTCTCGGACGTGGGCGGCTCATGGGCGTTTCTGGGATACAGCGACCAGGACTGTGGGGATTATAACACGGGATGGGATGGATACATGAGCTTTACATATACGGACTGGGGGACTCTGAGCCCGGGAGACTACCACTTTAGGATAGCTCCGAACTATAAATGGACAAACTACGAAAACAACAGCGACAGCATATACACGCCTGTTGCCCGTGGCCCAATACTCACTGTCACAAAAGCAGCCCCGGCTGTCAACGTTGAGCTCTACGATGGCGTGCAGATCATAGCGCCTCCGGGCAACTGCAGTGGCTGGACTGCGAGCCAGCTTGTGTCTGACATTGAAAACAACACGGATGTAAAGGTGCTCTACGTGGCCGACTTTGACAACAACAGGTGGATAAGCTGGTTGCACAGGGATGGTAGTGATCCCAACAAGACGCTTGATTTCGGTACCGATTTTGCCCTTGAGAACGGCGAGGCGTATTATATTGTGATTAACGCGAGTGGTGCCACGGACACGACATGGGAGACGGGCTTTACCCCGTTCAGTGCGCCATTGACTGGTATTCCGATTGACGCGGGCTGGAACAACGTGGGCGTGCCATACACGGATGGTGGCCTGGACACGAAGAGCGACCTGTTCAACAGTACAAGTGGCGGAAACGACAACTTTGACATGGCTGCTTCGTGGATAAACGGCGGCTGGGACACGAGCAGCGAGTGGGACATACAGACCAACGAGCCAGCGGGCACACAGCAGGTCTTTGATAACACCGCCAACGCGCACGGGTTCTTTGTGAGGAGCACTGTGGCCACGACATGGGACCAGGCATAAACAGGGTTCTGAGAACAGGCCCAAACCCCCTTCCCCTCTTTTGTTTTTCTGTTTTTTGCGGTCTGTATCACGATAGTCTCTTCTGGTATCCTCTTTCTTTGAATGACACCAGCATAAAGTTTTTAATCCCGTATCCTATTCACAGGCCAGAAACAAGAGGATATAACGTAAATGGAGGTAGAGAATATGAAGGTGCCGAAAAGACTGCTTGGCGGGCTGTTTGTTGTCGGAGCGTTTGTTGTGCTGGCATTTCTCCTGTCTGGGAGGGGAAATGCAGAGCCGATAGACATGGGTGTGGCGGATGTCAGCCACACTGGTTTTACGGTTGCGTGGTTCACCCCTGACCCGGTTATAGGCGAGGTCCACTGGGCGGTCAACACCACAAACCCCAGCACATACACCACCACAGCGGAATCAACGCCGTCAACGGTGCACTACATAGAGGTCTCAACGCCTTATCGCGTGGACAACTGGACATTTTACATAGTCAGCGACGGGACGGCATACTATGACAGCGATGGGGACATGAACTGGACCACCGGCGCCCCCTCTGCCACAGCGACCACTCCCTGGCACCTGGTCCCTTCGTCTGATTCCACGCCCCCGCCGTCTTATGTGGTCTATGGGCACGTCGTCAACATAACCGGCGGAGATGCCAGCGGTGTGGTAGTCGGAGTGGGGAACACCACCACCGCTCTCTTCTACTCCAACGTAACAGACGCAAACGGGAACTTCACGATAACCGTCCAGTACAATGTGTCCGCTGGCGACGAGCTGTTCGTTTTCATAGGCGGCGCTGAGCAGGGGAAAAACACGTCCGCGGTGGTCGCCACGGGAAGCCAGCCCCAGGACCTCGGCACCTTCTACCTCCATGGCGGACCGGCGGACTATCTGGTTCTCACGGGCTTCCCCGTGAATGTAACCGCTGGTGACACTTTCAGCGGCTTTGTGGAAGTCTATGACCCGTGGAACAACCTGTGCACGGAGTATAATGGGAAGGTTACTTTCGCTACTACTGATCCTCAAGGTTCTGTCTCCACAGATCTCACTTTTTCGCCTTCGGATGGGGGAAATAAAAGTACAAATTCGTTCATCTTGGAAACAGCTGGCCTTCAAACGATAACTGCCTACGACGCCTCTGATCCAGCCGTGAACGGCAGTGTCCAGGTGCAGGTGAACCCGGGGCCGGCTTATGCGCTCACGATAGAGCCCGCCTCTAACCAGAGTTCGCCCATCTATGCAGAGAACGGCACGGCGGTCACCATGTGGGTGAATGTCACAGATCAGTATGGCAACCCTGTCTCTGTCTCTCTGAACGTGAGATTCTCTCTCTACGCTTTCAACGTGTCCACGCCCAGCGCCACCATAGACGGCAACTCGTTCCCGTGGGTGGACACGAACTATTCTGGCCCGTCCAAATCTTATACGGTGGTGTTCTACACCGGCGGGTATTACTGGTTGAACGCCTCCAACGCTACGATAGTCAACAACGGCTCTTCCTACTGGCACATAAAAGAGTGGGGCCAGCCGGACATATGGGTTGAAGGAGACGTGGACGACTTTTACACGGACAATCTGACAGGCCAGTTAAAATGGAAATTTGTCAACCAGAGCGAGGTGGCGGTTTTCAACGTCACTGTCCAGAACGACGGGAACGTGGACGACATTATGCTTGTCATATGGACGAATTACAGCTATCTGCCACCAGGCTGGACCTATTGGGTCACAGGCGAAAATGGTACAAACATGACGCAGTACATCTTTGACGACCCCAATAATGTAACATATGTACAGCTGGGGCCAGGCGAGTACTTCAACTACACCGTGTACATACTGCCAGCAGCTGATGCTCCGTTTGGAGAGAACGGGGCTGAGGTGGTTTTTGCCTACTCGTACACGGCTATCGTGTACAACGGTCTCTACCTGAACGACAGCGGAGGTACAGTGGGGTGGGTCTGGCCCGTGGACTACATCCGTATAACAGACAACCCAAATGGCGCGGAGATCCCTGACCAGACAGTTGGCGTGGGTGAGACATACCAAGGCTATGCCAGCGCCTACAGCAACACCATAGGATACCTGGGCCTTGTGGAGGTGAACTGGAGCGCTGACAACTACAACGGTGCGAGTGCGTGGAACGAAAACACCACGCTGGCGGACAACGACACCCTTCATACGGGCGTCACAGGGGGCATCGTGAACTGGACGGCCAGGTACCACTTTGTTAGCTTCCTTGGCACAGAGTACTGGTCAAACGACAGCGCCAACTTCACGGTCCAGCCGCCGACGATAGACCATATCAACATAACAGACTCGCCGGGTGGCGTGGATGTTCCCGACCAGTCCATCGTGGTGGGCTCTTCTGTGGAGGGATATGCCAGCGCTTACAACAACAGTATAGGATACCTGGGCCTGGTTAATGCCACATGGACCGTGACCAACACCGGAACAAACGCTTACACCGTCAACGGGACAGGCGAAAACGACACCTTCTACGCTGGTACCCAGGCGCCCGGCGTTGCTGTCTGGACGGCGAGTTACTCTGATGGGAACAACACACACACGGACACGGTGACCTTTGCCGTCGAGGTGGGACCGCTTGACTATATCGTAATCACACCTCAACACACATATCCCGACTCGCTCAACGTCAGCGCGGGGACAGATGTACAGTTCACCGTCTATGGATATGACCAGTATGGGAATGTCAACACCAGCTGGGGACCACCCACTGTGGGAACAACAGATGGCAGAGGCACCCTTGGATCGGTCACATGGGCTGTTGACCACTACGTTTTCAACTACACAGCACAGATCGCAGGATACGACAACGTGACTGTGGACACTCCTGAACTGCCACCGTCGCCTGACAACATTTCTTGCCTACAGATCTTCCCCGGCCCGGTGACAAAAATAGTCATGGAACCGGCTGGCGGAACCGCCACGGCTGGCGTCTCGTTCTCACTCACCATACGATACTATGACGATTTCGGCAACGAGAACACCACCGCCACAATGGACCTGAACTTCACCACCAACGACACCCATCCCGCAGAGGTGGACTCCAACCCGCTCCCGCACATCTTCACCGGTGTCCAGAGCGGGGACATCTTCATGGTGACCTTCTATACGGCCGGGTACATGTACCTGAACGTCACCAACACCACCGGTGGCCTCTACGACAACCAGACCTGGCACGTTTATCCAAACCAGGTTTACAGCATAGACCTCGTGCCCGATGGCGGCGTGGCCACAGCCGGAGCCACGTTCTTTGCACAGGTGTACTTCTACGACCAGTATGGAAACGAAAACACCACGGCGGTTCTGGACATACAGATCACCAGCACGGACTCCAGTGCGGTGGCGAATGGTTCTTCCCTCCCCACAACGGTCTCCATGACAAGCGGGTATTCCTTTGATGTCACATTCTACACAACCGGCGACCAGCAGCTCACGGTCACAGACACGAGTAATGCTTCGCTCACGGACACCTCCACGTTCACCGTGAACCCGGCTGCGCTGGGATACATCGCAATGGACCCGGCCGGCGGCGCTGTCCAGCCGGGCGGAGATTTCAACCTCAGTGTGACCGTATACGACATATACGGGAACATAAAGACAGACTATACCGGCACGATAGTTTTCAACACCAGCGACTCCAGTGCCACAGTTGACGGCAACCCGGCAGATGGCTACACGTACACATACACAAGCGGGGCTGGCGGAGACAACGGCTCGCACGTGTTCAGCGTGGTGTTCAACACCCCTGGCTCCCAGTGGCTCAACATAACCGACCAGACAGACCCCACCGTCTACGACAACGAAACGTTCTCCGTGGCCACCGTGGACAACCTGATACTCATAACACCCACCTCGCCTGTCAACGTGAGCGCAGACGTACACCAGGTCACCGTTGTGGTTTTCGCGTGGAACAGGACATATGACATGGGAGTCCCCGGTGTGCCAATAGACTGGGCCTTCTACGACTCCGACGGGACACCCAACAGTGGTGGGGGAACGCTCACAAGTGGAGCCACAACCACTACCAACGACACGGGCTATGCCACCCAGGTCTTTGACACGGGCACGTTTGCGGGCGATGGATGGTATCTGACAGCCACAGACGCCTATTTCAACAGGACCAACCAGACACCCACCATAACAGTCGTGCACGGCGCACTGGCACACCTGGGCATAACCCCGGCAGCGGGAACAACCACCGCTGGAACACCTATAAACATAACTGTGACAGCAGAGGACCAGTACGGGAACATCATACCCGAATACAACGGCACCGTCCACTTCACCAGCACCGACCCCTACCCCGCATCTCTGCCATCTGATTACACATATGACCCCGCTGTGGATGGTGGCTCTCACCTGTTTACGGTGACCTTCTACACTGCCGGGTTCCAGACGCTCACAGTCGCTGACACCTCCAACGGCTCCATAAGCGGCTCGGCCACATGGAACGTTGATCCAGCATCGCCGGCCACGCTGGAAATGACACCGGACACCGGCGACGTGACAGCGGGAGTGGACACATCGGTGACCCTCACCATCTACGACGCATATGACAACGTGGTCACGGATTATCTGGGCACTGTGAACTTTACGAGCTCCGATGGTTACCCCGCCGAGGTGGGCGGCAACCCGGTGCCCTACCAGTACACCTTCACGGCCGCTGACGCCGGCACACACACGTTCAGTGTGACCTTCTACACCGCCGGCACACAGACCATAACGGCCACAGACACAGGTAACGCTTCGTTGACAGACACATCCACGTTCACAGTAGCCCCCGCCCCCGCATCTCGCCTTGAGATGACGCCACACGGCGGAAACACGGGCATAGGAGGCACACTCTACATAACGGTGACCGCCTACGACTCCTACAACAACACGGCCACGGACTACAGCGGCACAGTGAATTTCACCAGCGACGACACCACGGCGGTTCTCCCGGCCGACTACACCTTTGACCCGTCCACGGACAACGGCTCCCACACATTCATGGTGGTGTTCAACACCGCCGGCACGTGGTACCTCAACGTCACAGACATATACAACGCCACCCTCTACGACAACGCCACGTGGACGGTCCTGGGCCCGGACAAGATAGAGATAGTCCAGCCCACCATCCCGATTGACGTGAGTGCAGACGTCAACGCCACCACAATACAGGTCACTGTCTGGAACACCACAGCAAATGTGACGCTGGCAGGAGTTGAACTCTCCGTTTCGTTCGCGGACGCAGACGCCACACCCAACAGCGGAACCGGCTCGCTGGAAGTCACAGCTACGATCACGGACAGCACAGGAAACGCCACCTTTGTCTTCCACCCCGGGACCGTGGCGGGAGACAACTGGGTGGTCACCATAACAAACACCACCTATGGCGTTACGAACACCACGCATGTGATAACCGTTGTGCCCGGAGCGCCCGCCGCGTTTGACCTCACACCCGACACCGGCACAACAACCGCCGGTACCAACCTCACCATGACCCTCACCATCTACGACGCCCATGGAAACGTTGTGACCGGCTATACGGGCACTGTGAACTTTACGAGCTCCGATGGTTACCCCGCCGAGGTGGGCGGCAACCCGGTGCCCTACCAGTACACCTTCACGGCCGCTGACGCCGGCACACACACGTTCAGTGTGACCTTCTACACTGCCGGCACACAGACCATAACGGCCACAGACACGGGCGACACCTCGCTCACCGACACGTCCACGTACACGGTTAACCCGGCGGAGCTGGACCACATAGTCGTAGAACCGGCCAGTGTTAATATAACGGCGGATGACATGGTTGATTTCAACGCCACGGGTTATGACGCCTACAACAACGAGATAGGCGGGCTGGTGTTTGTGTGGAGTGTCAACAACTCCGCCGCTGGAACAATAGATGAGAATGGTACTTTTGATGCTGTGCTGGCTGGCACCTGGACCATAAACGCCACAAACGGCAGTGTGAGCGGTTATGCCACCGTTACCGTCACACCCGGAGCACCGGTCACCCTGGACCTCACACCCGACGGAGGGACAGCGACCGCCGGTGTGGCGATAACTGTCACGGTCACGGTCTACGACTCCGATGGCAACACAGTCACGGGCTACAACGGCACGGTGTCTCTCTCAAGCACCGACACAGCCGCCGTGTTGCCAGACAGCTACACCTTTGACCCCTCCACGGACGGCGGCTCTCACCAGTTCACGGTGACGTTCTACACCGCCGGGACATGGACACTCACAGCCAGCGACATAAACAACACGGTCCTGACAGACGCGGAGACGTGGACTGTTGAGCCAGGCCCACTGGACCACATAGTCGTAGAACCGGCCAGTGTTAATATAACGGCGGATGACATGGTTGATTTCAACGCCACGGGTTATGACGCCTACAACAACGAGATAGGCGGGCTGGTGTTTGTGTGGAGTGTCAACAACTCCGCCGCTGGAACAATAGATGAGAATGGTACTTTTGATGCTGTGCTGGCTGGCACCTGGACCATAAACGCCACAAACGGCAGTGTGAGCGGTTATGCCACCGTTACCGTCACACCCGGAGCACCGGTCAGCATGAGCGTTGAAGGAGAAGGCGGAGTCACACAGATAACGGCCGACGACACACTCCAGATGCAGGCCACCGTCTATGACAGCGACGGTAACATCATATCCGACGCAGCGGTCACATGGACTGCCAGCAACGGAACAATAACCAGCGATGGCCTCTTCACGCCCTGGAGCGCAGGAGAGGTGACTATAACCGCCTCGGTGGACGGCTTGACAGTGACGGTTACGGTTGTCGTGACACCCGGAGCGCCCGCATCTCTGGAGATAACACCAGCGGACGCCACCATAACAGCAGATGACACCCAGCAGTTCACAGCGAGGGTGTATGACGCAAAGGGCAACGAGATAACAGACCTGGCGGTTGTCTGGACTGCCAGCAACGGTACCATAACAGCGGACGGCCTCTTCACGCCGTGGAGCGCGGGCGAAATACAGATAACGGCAACAGCGGGGGACATATCTTCCACAGTGACCATAACAGTCGCACCCGGGGCACCCGCCAGAGTGGTGGTCTCCCCATCGGAAGTGGATATGACGGTCGGAGACACCCAGCAGTTCACAGCGAGGGTGTATGACGCAAAGGGCAACGAGATAACAGATGCCACGGTCACATGGACCACGGACGACTCTGCTGGTGAAATAACCTCCGATGGGTTTTACACGGCCGGCTCGGCTGGCAACTGGACCATAACGGCCACCGTGGACGGAGCGAGCGGAACGGCCACGGCCAACGTCAGGGGCGGCGAAGAGGTCACTCAGCCGCCAACAATTGGCGAAAAGGTGAAGGACTACTGGTGGCTCCTCCTCCTGCTCATCATCATAATAATCGCCCTCCTGGTGATCCTGGCGTCCAAAAAAGGAGAGGAGGAGAGCGAAGAGGAGTACATGAAAGAAGAGGAGGAGGGCGAAGAGGCTGGAGAAGAGGGCAGCGAGGAAGGAGAACTGGCGATGTGCCCGACCTGTGGAGCCGTGATACCCGCCGACTCCAAAGTCTGCCCGGAGTGCGGAGAGGTCTTTGAGGTAGAAGAAGAGGAAGCGGCTGGCGAAGAGGCCGGAGAAAAAGCTGGCGGAGAAGAAGCCGGAGAAGAAGCCGGAGAAAAGCCAGCAGGAGAAGGCGGCGAAGGCGAAAAAACAGCGGAGGAACAGGCGGGCGGAGAGAGCGGAGAAAACCCATAGCCCCGGCGTCTTAATGGCCAGACCCCAACCCCCTTCCCTATTTGTTTTTTGCCTTTTGTCCGAAAAAGTTTAAATAAAAGGTTGATAAATAACTATTCTGGGTGCTGTGATGAAGACCCGAGTAAGACTTTTTTTGCTTTTGCTGGCTGTGGCTGCTCTTTTCACACAAAGTGCCCTTCTGCGCGATGTGAATCTAACAGACACACACCAGGGCGGTTTTTCCCCGGAGGACGTCCCTGAGACGTCATCTGGCGTCTCCATATGGATAGAAAAAGGCGAAAACGGAGCCGTGGACCTGTTTTTTGAGAACCCCGCTGCACACGTACACAAAACATCCCTGACAGGAGGAAAATATCTGCCCGTGCAGGTTGAATATGAGGTGCAGAACGGCGTCGTACACCTCGTGTTCACGGACGCAACATACAGGGTCTTCAGAACTTTTTACATGAAAGGCGACGACCTTGGAAGACGATGGAATGAACCAGTCCTCGTAGGAGGAGAGAGCCCATCGCTGGGAGTCCTGGGAGATGACATCTATGTTGTGTCCCGAACGGGGAGCAGTCTCACCCTCTCAAGAAGCACCGACAGAGGAAACACGTGGGATTTTGAAAGAATAACCCCGCCAGGATACATATGCACCCGGCTGGCAACATTCCTGTCAAAAGACCAGGGGGGAGACCAAAAAAACGTTCTCCATCTTGTCTGGGCCGGACGGAGCCCTGAAGGAGAGACAGGAGTTTATTACGCTCACCTGGTAGTCCCGGGCCCGACCAACGCCTGGAGCCCCATAAAAAACATAGGGAAAACTCCGGGCACATCAGCGATAAGGAATCTTTCCATCCGCTCCTCTGCTCCTGATAAACTTGATGTGTTTTTCATGGAAGAGACCACCAGTACCATAAAAGAATATGCCGTCCAGAGTTCCGATGGAGGAAACACCTGGGCAGAGCCGCAGCTGATATCCCGGAGTGTGAAAACGTCCCTCTCAAACAGAGAGTCCAAAAACACATCCGAAAACCGGGCGCCCCCCGCCACACGTGCAACGAAAAAGAAGTGGTCTTTCATGGTATATGTATGTGGGGACAACAACCTGGACTCCTATGGGGAGGATGATATAAACGAGATGGAAGTCGCAGGCTCCTCTGCGGATGTGAACATACTCGCCCTTTATGACGGACAGGACAACGGAGACACAGTGGCATACTACATAGAGCAGGACACAGACACGAGCACGATAACATCGCCCACAATACCTCTCAGCGACATAAATGCCACGTGGACGAATGAGGTTAACATGGCAGACCCATCAACGCTCGTGTCCTTTGCCAATTATGTTATATCAACATACCCGGCCGAGCACTACGCGCTCATCCTCTGGGACCACGGGAACGGGTGGAAAACGAGCTCAAACAACCTGGCAGATGACACCAGCAGTGACACAATGCAGCTCACAGAGCTCAAACGCGCCCTCACCCGGATAAAATCGCATCTGAAAACCCAGACAGGAAATGACATGCTCGGAATAAACGAGAGCCGTCTGGACATAATAGGATTTGATGAATGTGCCATGGGCCAGTTTGAAGTCCACTACCAGATAAAAAACTTCGCCAACGTTACCATCGGTTCAGAGGACTACGAGCCCGCGGACGGCTGGCCCTATGACAGGTTTCTGCCCCGTCTAATCAACGATCCCCTGATGAGCCCAGAACAGCTGGCCACATACATCGTGGATGACTACGTACAGGACTACACAGAGAAAGGGTACGACGCGACCCTCGCGGCATACAACGCCACAAGGCTGGACAACGACTTATCAATCAAGTCACAGGACTTCTTTCAGACGCTCAAGCACAACGCCAGGACATATAATTCCGCCATATCAGACGCCAGAAGCCTGACCCAAAAGTACACGGTCAGCGGAATAGGCCCCCCCTACGACCCCAGCTTCTATGACCTCTATGATTTTGCATACAACCTCCTGTCAGAAACCGTACCAGAAGAAATAAAAGATCTCAGCAAAGCGCTGATGGCATCAAACAACTACTCCTGCATAAGAAGCGGCTGGTCCGGGTCCAGTAACGCAGACTCCCATGGAATAGACTTCTGGTTTCCGACGTCAGGCAGTGACAGCACAGACGGAGACCACTACTGGGACCTGGACAGCAGCAACGACACAGAGCTGGATGAATTCCTGGACAACTTTGATACAGCATCGGATTCCACAAACTCAATACCCACCTGCAACATAACAGACCCAATAAACGGCTCCACGATCTCTGATAGCGTCTACACCATAACAGGAACCGCCTCCGATACCGACGGGTCAATAGACCACGTGGAAATAAAAGTCGACAGGGGGCCATGGCAGACGGCCACAGGAACGGAAACATGGTCCTGGGAATGGAACACAACCAGATACGGATACGGGACCCACATCATAATGGCCAGAGCGGTAGATCAGGGAACGCGCCTGGAATCTGACTATTCACTGACACACAAAATAACAGTTACAGTGGTTCCCCCGTCACAGAACAACCCTCCAGACACCCCTGGATCTCCAGACCCCCCTGATGGAGCCACCAACGTGAACACAACACCTACGTTATCTGTCACTGTATCAGACCCGGACGGAGACCCCCTGGACGTCTCCTTCTACGACGCGGACACAAACGACCTGATAGACACCGTCGTCGGAGTCCCCAGCGGCTCAACAGCATCTGTCACATGGGACAACCTGTCCCCCGGGACAACATACCACTGGTACGTTGTGGCAAGCGACGGCGCACAGTCCACAACATCCCCCACATGGGCGTTCACCACCATGGCACCTCTCCAGTCTTATGATCATCCGACGAATCTGACGATTTCCGTTTCTGGCAGTGATGTGGTGCTCACGTGGGATGATGGTGGTATTGTGAGCGGCGGCACTGTTGAGGGTTACAGGGTTTACTATA
>Ga0190314_1000259_pt1 | contig 20133 bp, 17 predicted proteins | sample 4870071112_MG_FD_165055 | JGI IMG/M metagenome (GOLD analysis project Ga0190314, IMG submission 165055) | Hydrothermal vent sediment bacterial communities from Southern Trench, Guaymas Basin, Mexico - 4870-07-11-12_MG | ecosystem: Environmental > Aquatic > Marine > Hydrothermal vents > Sediment ...
CAGCCTGGTGGCAATCCACTCTCAAATCCAGGATTCTCCCTATGCAAGTATCGTGCCAACTATTTATTTATTATTTTGCCCTTTATTTTAACTCTTGACATTCAACCTTAAACATGGTATACTAAAGACATTATATTTTCACACGAAACGGGACTGCCACCAGTAGCAACCCAAGAAGAGAAGGAGGGAACGTGGACTTTAATTTTCTAACTGAGCCGCAACCAGACATACCAGACCAACCTAAATATGTTGGTCCGAATATAAAAGACACAGTAAAGATGACACCACGTAAGTTTGCTACTTCTGTTCTTGAGGTGTATAATCAACTCGGTGGGGCATCGTGGTTGATAACACAAGCAACGATTGATCCCAAAGCGTTCTTAGCATTGCTTGCCAAGCTCATTCCTAAGAGTGTGCAGCTTGATGATCTGGCTGATTTGAAAGTGACTCTCATTGATCAGTTCGGGGCTACTATCGCGATGGAGGCGAATACCACTACTAAAACACAACACCAAACAACCGATACTCAACATCCACAAAAGTATGATGCAGCACCTGCCATCGACCCTTCGCAATCGGAGCTTAGTCAACTTCAGATTGACACCGGTGGCAGTCAGACTCCTTCAGAGGATAATTCCTCCTCCCCTTTGAAGGGGTCATCTCCTCCACCAGAGGTGAGTATAAAGGATATATTTGAATAATGGATAATGTTATAACTATACCGCATAACTTTACACCTCGTGATTATCAGAAGGACACCTATAATGCTCTGTCTAAAGGGTATAATAGGGGCTTTGTGATATGGCACCGGAGAGCAGGTAAGGACAAGACCTTTATAAATATCCTTGCTCGTGAAGCGTTTAAGAGAGTTGGGACTTATTTCTATATCCTTCCATATTATAAACAGGCACGATTGATTATATGGGAAGGCATGGACTCTGATGGCTTTAGATTCATTGATCATTTTCCAGAGAAGCTGGTGAAGCGGAGAGAGAACCAGCAGATGGTGCTGGAGCTTATTAATGGTTCTATTATTAGAATGGTGGGGTCTGATAACATTGATTCCATTGTCGGAGCGAATCCAGTTGGAGTAATCTTTAGTGAGTTTCCACTTCATAAACCTGCTGCATGGAATTACCTCAGACCTATACTCCTCGAGAACAAAGGATGGGCGTTGTTTAACGGTACTCCCAGAGGTAGAGGGACAGCATGGAAGATGTATAACTATGCTAAGACGAACAAGAAGTGGTTTTCGGAGTTCCTTACTGTTGAGGACACCCGTAAAGGGACTGGAGAACGTGTCATTACCGACGAAGATATCGAAGCCGAACGTCAGTCTGGGATGCCAGAGGAGTTGATTCAGCAAGAGTATTATTGTAGTTTTGATGCTGGTCTTGTGGGGTCTATTGTTGGTGATTTGATGGATACCGCCAGTAAAGAGGGTAGAATAACAAACGTACCGTGGGAGCCGAATCTTAAAGTATCAACCGCTTGGGATATAGGCTTTGATGATACTAATGTAATATGGTTTACCCAGTTTGCAGGTAGAGAGATAAGGTTGATTGATTGCTATTATGCGAATAGAAAAGCAGCTCCGCACTATGTTAATGTAGTGAACAGGAAACCGTACACTTATGAAGAACACTTCTTTCCGCATGATGTAGAGGTGCATGAGTATAGTACAGGCACGACACGAAGAGAGACGTTCGAGAATCTTGGTTTACAAAACATTATTACGGTTCCTAAAACAGGATTAGCTGACAAGTACGGGCTATCAGAAGGGCATCATGCGATGCGACAGATTTTGCCTAAGTGTTGGTTCGATAGAAACAAGTGTGCTGATGGGATTGAGGGGCTTAAATCATACCGTAGAGACTGGGATGAGAAGAAAGAAAAGTTCTCAGATTCTCCTGTGCGTGATTGGTCAAAGCATTTCGCGGATGGGTTTAGACAGTTAGCCTGTGCGATGGGGTTGAGGGCTACACAAGACCAAATGCTACCTACTTATGCAGACCAGAGGTATGATGAACTCGAAGAACTTGAAGCAATTAACATGGCGTATAACCCTTTAGAGGACTATATTTAAGAATATTTAAAAATACGGGCATGAAAATAGTTCTTGACATTCCCTTTATAGTGTGGTATAATGTAGGTAATAGAAAATATAAATAGGAGGAAAAATGGATTTCGATTTTATGTCAGCAGAAGAGGAAGAAAACACCACATCTGCGTCCAAGACAGAGCAGACTGCCACTGGTAGCAATCTCACGATGGAAGAAGTAAAGAAGGAAGCGAGAAAACAGGCAGCGAGCCCCAAGGGTTTGGACATAGAGGCTTTTCAAAGAAAGTATAAAATACATATTATGAACGTCGACGAGTTACTCAAGGATTAATATGAAAGCTACTGAAACATACATAGAAACACTCGTGACTCAGGCTCAATTTCTTAAAACTGACAGAGGGAATTTCGATTCTCATTGGCAGGAGATAGCAGAAGTGATGTATCCTGAGCACGCAAATTTCACTTTTACTGCTGCTCCTGGCGAAAAGAGAAATTCTAAAGTGTTTGATTCAGTTCCAATACATGCCAATCAACTTCTGGCTTCTGGGCTATTCTCTTTGTTGACAAGTTCAGCGAGTCCCTGGTTTCATATAGCTCCTGTTGATGCGACACTGACGAATGTGAGAGAAATATCTTTATATCTTAGCGCGGTCTCTAAGATAATGTACCATGAGATAAATAATCCTATTGCCGGTTTTTCATCGGCAGTACATGAAGGATATCTTGAGTACGGAGCTTTTGGTAATCTGACTATTTTAGTAGAAGAGCATTTAAAACAGTCAGCCTTGCGTTTTTTGTCTCTCCCTTTGTACGAGTGTTATTTTGTTGAGAATGCTGAAGGAATAGTTGATACTCTTTACAGAGAGTACACTCGTACAGCAGGGTTTTTGATGCGTAAGTTTGGAGTAGATAATCTTTCTGGGAAGGTTAAGAAATTAATTGCTGATGATAAGCTTGACACCAAAGTGAAGAGTATCCAAGTTATTCTGCCAAGAGATTTAGTGAATCATTATTCTTTGAAGTCAACAGATTTACCTTTTGCATCTCTGTATATAGATGTAGAGAATAAACACTTGATGCAGGAAAGCGGTTTTCATGAATTACCTTTTATGGCATCGAGATTTTATAAATCAACACACGAAACATATGGACGTGGATGCGGTTCGACAGCGTTACCAGACACCAAAATGTTAATGAGAGTAGCTCAAGTTACTATAAGAGCAGCACAGAAGACGGTTGATCCCCCTATCATTTTACCTGATAGTGGGTTTTTGCGTCCGTTAAGAACTACACCTGGAGGACTTAATTACTACCAGCGTGGACGGTTAAATTCTAAGAGAGATATTGACATTCTGCCTACCGGAAATCCTGGATTAGGGGTAGAATACTCTAAATTATTGCATGAGAAGATAAGAGAAATATTCTTTGTCAACCAGTTACAGCTAAATACTGGTCCACAAATGACAGCGACAGAGGTAATGCAGAGAACAGAAGAGAAATTGAGATTACTTGGACCACTTTTAGGCAGGATACAGACTGAATTACTCGGACCACTTGTACAGAGAGTGTATGGTTTACTGAACAGAGCCGGTAAGTTACCTGAACAACCAGCTATTATGCAAGGTGTGCCGTTAAAAATAGTATATACTTCACCAATAGCCCGCGCGCAGGAACAAGTTGAGGCTAATGGTCTCATGAGAGCTTTAGGAATCCTTGAACCTATGTTGAAATATAACCCAGAAATGGCAGACATATTCAATACTGATGAAATGGGACGAGGAGTTTTTGAGATGTTTAGTGTTAACCAGAGATACCTTAAAGACGAAAAAGCAGTTAAGGGTATTCGTGACGCCAGACGTAAAGCAGAAGAAGAAAGACAAAGCGCAGAAAATCTTAGAGCTTCCGGTCAAGGCGCGGACTCTATGGCAAGAGCCGGAGCGACAGCACAGGAAGCCGGATTAACCGGAGAAAGTTTTGGAGTGTTACAGTAGAGGAGACTGCCACCAGTGGCAATCATGTTGGATAACTTACTACATAAAAAATTACACAGAAAATACCAAGAAGTTTTTGACTTGGATTCACCACAAGTAATATCGGTGTTATCTGACATGTGTAGAGCACACGGAGTATTCGATGGCGGGTTTAGTCTTGACCCTTACATGAATGCTTTTAATAGCGGGGAACGTAACGCTGTGTTGCGTATCCTAACAATTTTAAACATGAAGCCAGAAGACATAATTACTATGGCTGATGGAGGAGAAGAATAAATGACTGATCCAATTGCACCACCGGCTACACCACCGGCTACACCACCGGCTACACCACCGGCTACACCACCGGCTACACCACCGGCTACACCACCGGCTACACCACCGGCTACGCCACCGGCTACACCACCGGCTACACCACCGACTTCTTGGAGAGAGAGTTTGCCGGAAGGTATGAAAGGTATGCCTACTTTTGAGAAGTTTAAAGATGAAACAGAGATGATTAACATGCCTATTAATGTAGCTCGTAGTTACATGAATGCCGAACAGATGATAGGTAGAGACAAAATACCGATGCCTAAGTCCCCTGAAGAGTGGGACACCACTTACAAACGTCTTGGGAAACCGGATACAGCGGAACTTTATGAACTTCCCGTATCTGATCAGCTCGACCCTAAGTTAGCTGAAATGGTCAAGAAAGACTCAGAGTGGTTCCGTACAAAAGCCTTCGAACTTGGTCTAAATAACAAACAGGCTTCAGAATTATTCTCGTCTTTTTCAGAACTCTCGTCTTCGAAGCTCAAAGAAATGAGGACATTCAGCGAGTCTGAAAAGCTTAATAACGAAGTCCAGTTACGCACTGAATTTGGCGCAGCGTATGATGGGAAGATGGTCTTGGCGAATAGAGCGGCACAAAAGCTTGGGGGCGAAGAGTTTATGCAGTTGATGGACGCAACAGGAGTAGGCAACCACCCCGCTTTTATACGTTTCAATATGAAAGTTGGCGCGATGATGGCGGAAGACCTGGGCTTAGATAAGAATACGGGTCAGCTTTTACAGTCAGAAGGTTCTGTAAAAGAACAGATAGCGACTGTACAAGCATCACCGGAGTACATGGACGCTACTAATCCCGCGCATAAGATAGCAGTTGACAAAGTAGCGAAACTTATGCAGCATTTATATGGCAGTACTTCTGTATTACCACAGAGCAGATAAGCCGAAAGCCCTGCGTTAAAATAGTATCAGGGTCTCCTTTGTTTAGGAGATAACCCACAAAGCAAAATGTGATTATCTTATAATAAAATAACAAAGGAGGTTCAATGAAATGTCGGTAGAAATAACAACCGCAATGGTGGAACAATATAAAAGTAATGTTGTTCTGTTAGCACAGCAGAAAGGTTCAAGATTGCGAAGCACGGTTCGCAATGAGTCAGTTAACGGTGAGAATGCTTATTTTGAGCAGATAGGGGCAACAGCAGCTCAGAAAAAGACTTCTCGTCACATGGACACGCCACAGATAGATACCCCGCACTCACGCAGGAAATTGTCAGCTGATGATTATGTATGGGCGGATTTTATTGATAATGAGGATTTAATTCGTACTCTTATTAATCCGACGAGTCCTTACGCTATCAATGCAGTTAATGCTTTTGGTCGTTCCATAGATGATGCTATTATAACAGCAGCAAGTGGAACATCATACGCTGGTAAAGCTGGGGGTTCAGCAATAATTCTTCCTGATAGCCAGAAAATAGCGCATGGTAGCACCGGGATGACGATTGCGAAACTCGTCGCTGCGAAAGGTATTTTTTGGACAAACGATATTGACGAAGATATACCTCTGCATATGTGTATGTCTTCCGAACAGTTCCAGGATTTACTCAATAACACAACAGTGACAAGTTCTGATTACAACTCTGTTAAAGCCCTTGTTAAAGGTGAGATGAATGAATTTATGGGTTTCACTTTTCACAGGTCTCAGCGTCTTACTGTAGCCAGCGATATTCGTACTTGTATCGCTTGGGCACAGGACGGTATCTGTCTTGGTATCGGAGCGGATATACACACAAAAATATCTGAACGTAACGATAAGAATCATCTTACACAGGTATGGTGTGGTATGACAATCGGCGCTACTCGTATGGAAGAAAAGAAAGTTGTTGAAATTGGATGTGATGAATCTTGATTAACATAGGGACTGCCACTGGTGGCAGTCTCTTTCTACCTCTACAGAACGAAGTTCAAAACTTTGGATAGGAGATTAAATATGGCTACGTTTAAATCGGAGCAGGTAACGAAATTAGACGCAGTACCCGCCGAACCGATAAATGTCGATGAGTTACATGGAAAAATTCGCATGGCAAGATTCGATTACGAGCAGGTTGCGGAAGGAGCTGCGGATACTATTATACAGCTTGTTAAACTCCCCGCTGGACGTATACGATTACTTGGTTATGCCAGTATTGTGCGCCACACTTTGACTACAGGGACAGTAGACCTCGACATCGGGTGGGCTGCTCATACAGATTTTGATGGTACTGCTGTTGTTGCTGATGAAGATGGTCTGGATGACAACATTGATTGTGAGTCTACAGGTAGTGTTACTGTTGGTAATGTTGCAGCAATTCTTGCTGACTGTCAGACAAAAGTATTTGAGTCACAGGAAGGGGTCGTGATTACTGCAACAGTAAAAACTGCTGTAATAGCTGCTACGGATACTCTCAAAGGTTATATTGCTTACGTGTTGGATTAATGCTCACTGTTAGTGTAGTTTTAACTCCATAAAGAAATTTATGGAGTTATGAAAATACTAATACTTATAGGAGAATGCAATGCTTACAGAAGTGGAAATATGTAACGAAGCTCTTACTTCTCTTGGGGAGAACACAATAACAGCTTTGTCTGACGAAACAAAAGCTGCACGGTTATGCAATTTAAAATATGCTAATAAACGTAACTACTTGTTACGTAAGTATATGTGGAACTTTGCTGCCAAGAGAGCCACATTAACTGCAGAATCGACTACTCCCGAATTTGAGTTCAGCGCGGAGTTTCTTCTACCCGATGATTATATCCAGTTACGAGAGTTGTACCCAAACACAGTTCCGTATGTTATTGAAGCAGGTAAGATTTTATGCGATGAAGAGACTCTGTATATTAAATACACTTACGGAGTAGAGGATGTTGCATTGATGGACGACTCTTTCACAGAAACATTAGCTGCGTTGTTAGCAAGAGAATTAGCAGTACCTCTTTCTGATAGCGTAAATTTGAGTAAACAGATGGACGAACTGTTTGAAGTGAAATTATCTGAAGCACGTTTTGCTGGTTCTATCGAACAGGATTTAGCAAGTATAGAAGCGACTGATTGGATAGATTCGAGATTTTAATTTGGGACTGCCACTGGTGGCGATCTTAGTTAGCCGAAGGCTCCAGGAGATAAAATGAAATTCGATGCACTACAAAGTAGCTTTAATTCGGGGGAACTTAGTCCACGATTACGTGGTCAAGTTGAATTAGAGAAATACAAATCTGGAGTAAGTTTTTCAGAGAACCTGATTGTACAACCTCATGGTGGTCTCATAAAAAGAGGTGGATTTCATTTTGTCGCAGAAGTAAAAAATTCTGAAAGAAAACCTATAATTGTAGAATTTAACTACAAAAATAAATACGCCTATGTTCTGGAAATAGGCGAGTACTATATCCGATTCTACTTAAATCAGGAACAAGTTCAAGAAGATTCCGCACCGTATGAAGTAGTAACTACGTATGCGTATAATGAATTGCAAGATTTAGGTTTTTCTACTGACGAAGACACTTTATACCTCACTCATACTAACCACCCTCCCGCTGCGTTAACACGAACAGAGCATACAGATTGGGATTTAAGTGATATAGTTTTCGTCCACGATTACGAGCACACTTGGATACTGAGAAATTCCGCAGCAGATAACGATTGGCAAAGTGTTTGTTGGAGTCCTGAATTAGAAATTTATTGTGCTGTTGCGGATACAGGTACGAGTAACAGAGTAATGACTTCTGAAGATGGTATTAACTGGGACGTACAAGTTTCAGCAGCAGATGAAGATTGGCAGGATATTTGTTGGAGTTCTGAAAAAGAATTATTTGTTGCGGTAGCTAATACAGGTACAGGTAACAGAGTAATGACTTCTTCTGATGGTGTTACCTGGGGTATACAAGTTTCTGCGGAAGACAATGACTGGATGGCGGTATGTTGGAGTCCTGAGTTGGGGTTGTTTGTTGCGGTGGCGAGTAGCGGAACGGAGGATAGAGTAATGGTCTCCGAGGACGGAATTACTTGGGAAACAAAGATATCAGCAGCGGACAATGATTGGCAGTCAGTCTGTTGGAGCCCCTTACAAGAACTTTTTGTAGCTGTGGCTAATGCGTCTAATCCATACGGGTATGAGTACAAGCACACGTGGGAAGTACAGACACCCGCAGCACATAATTTCTGGCAGTCTGTTTGTTGGAGTCCTGAATTAGAACTTTTTGTAGCGGTATCGAGTGATGGTGCGTATCAAGTTATGACTTCTTCTGACGGGAAAAATTGGGATACTCAAACAGCAGCAGAGGCGAATGAATGGCGGTCAGTTTGTTGGAGTCCATTACGAGAGCTTTTTGTTGCTGTTTCTCGTAATGGTACGCATAGAGTAATGACTTCTCCTGACGGCGCTGCCTGGACGTACAGAGTTACATCTGGGGATAACGACTGGCATTCAGTGTGTTGGAGTCCTGAAAAAGAGCTGTTTGTAGCTGTTGCTCAATCAGGAGATAATAGAGCTATGTCGTCTTCTGAGGGCATAAATTGGGATAATAGGGATACTTCTGGGGATAACGACTGGCAGTCAGTTTGTTGGAGTCCTGAATTAGAACTTTTTGTAGCAGTAGCGGATACTGGTGGCAGTAGAGTAATGACTTCTTCTGATGGTTTTAATTGGACTAACAGAGGGTATGGTGCTAACTATGATTGGGTATCAGTTTGTTGGAGTCCTGAGTTAGAACTTTTTGTAGCTGTTGCGGAGGACGGGGGTTATAGAACTATGTGTTCTTCGGACGGTTTCGATTGGGTTACTTATGAAGCAGCTTCAGAAGAGGAATGGCAATCAGTTTGTTGGAGTGTAGAAAAAGAATTATTTATAGCTGTTGCGCAAACAGGTACTAATAATAGAGTAATGACTTCTCCAGATGGTAAAGAGTGGACTTCACGAGTGTCAGCAGCGGATAACGATTGGCAAGGGGTTTGTTGGAGTCCAGAATTAAAGCGTTTTGTCGCAGTAGCCTCAACTGGGGTAAATAACAGAGTCATGACTTCTGAAAATGATGTATCAGAAGGTGAACAGTATAGAGTCATGACTTCCCCTGATGGGGATGATTGGACGACACGAGCAGTTGATATAGACAACGGGTGGAAAGATATTTGTTGGAGTCCTACTCGAAAACTTTTTGTAGCTATCGCGGAGAGCGGAACAGATGAAAGAGCGATGACTTCATCTGACGGCGTTGAGTGGGAAATACACACAGTTCCAGATAGCCACCAGTGGCAATCTATATGCTGGAGTTATGAGTTTTCTAGTTTTATTGCTGTTGCTAAAGACGGAACAGGAGATAGAATTATGACTTCTCCCGATGGTAAAGAATGGACGCTAATAGATTCTCCAGCAGATAATGATTGGACAGCAATATGTAACGCACCTGGAATACGCCGTATTGCAGCAGTAGCCGAAAGTGGTACTGGCAACAGAGTAATGACTTCTTCTGAAGTATCTACATCTGACTGGCATGTAACTGACGAGATTGAAAAAGAGTACACATACGAAACTCCTGAACCTTGGGAGATACAGACATGCGATACCGAAAGTTGGATGTCCATTTGTTGGAGTCCTGGGTTAGGGATATTTGTAGCAGGAGCGCATCATAACACAATGACTTCTTCCGACGGGAAAAATTGGACAACACATTATACCAGCGTTGATGGTAGTTGGAGTGATATCTGTTGGAGTCCTGAATTAGAAATTTTTGTTGCGACATCTTATGATGGTGTTTCTATAGCTACTTCTGAAGATGGTATTAATTGGGATGTCCCAAGTGGAATTGCACAAGAGAATTGGAGAGCAGTTTGTTGGGCGCCAGAAATATCTCTTTTTTGTGCAGTTGGTGCGGCAACATCGGGGCTTAGAATACTGACTTCCCCCGATGGAGTTACTTGGACTCCCCAAAATGTTGGGTATTCCCCAATGGAGCTATATGGGGTGTGTTGGAGTCCTTCATTAGGATTATTCGCAACTGCAACTGGTCGGTCACGTTGTTATGTTTCACCTGATGGAGTTAATTGGAATTTTGCGTCTTTTGGTGTGTCTTGCGTGATGCGGGATATCTGTTGGAGTCCGGAGAAAGAACTATTTTGCGCAGTAGGGCATGGGCTGCCCTACCAAGAAGGGCTGATATTAACTTCTTTTAACGGGTATGATTGGGAGACGAGAGTAGAAGACTCTAATGTAAAGTTCGGGTCTATTTGCTGGAGTGGTACGTTATCTCTTTTTGTCGCTTTGAATCGAGAATATGATACCGACGAGAATAGAGTGTATACTTCATCTGACGGAATTACTTGGGAATCGGTACGTGGAGCAGGAGATAACAACAATAGCTGGTATGAGTTATGTTGGAGTCATGACTTAAGATTATTTGTAGCAGTAAGTAGATTTGGCACGGAAGAAGATACAACTCAACGTGTAATGACTTCACCAACAGGAAAAGAAGTTGAGGTGGAAACAACAGTAGAAATACCAATTAATAACTACCCAGCTATTAATTGGTTTTACGAGCAAAGACATTTTTTTGCCTCTACTCCGCATGAACTCAACGCTATATGGGGTAGTAAATCTGCCAAATACAATGATTTGAGACTCGGAACTGGTCTTGATAATGAAGGGTTGAAGTTAAAAATTAAAGCAGCTTCTAAATTTTTATGGGCTTCTTCTGGAGAGGAGATATTATTAGGCGGAGCTAACGCAGAGTTTAAACTTAGCGCCAATGCTTTAAATGAAGCTTTAACACCAAGTAATGTACGACCGGTGTTACTGACAAACTATGGTAGTGCTGATAGAGAACCTGTACGAATTGACGACAGTGTTATCATGCTACAGAAAGGTGAGAGGATCTTTCGTCGTCTCGCAGCTGGGACTGCCACCGGTGGCTATTCAAATAAATACAGAGCCTCTGATTTAACTATTTTAAGCAACCATATAGCTCAATCAGGCATCCAGAACTACATGTACATAAATTTACCTGCTTCTATGATGTGGGCAGCACGGACAGATGGGCGGTTGATAGGGCTAACTTACGAACCAGAGCATAAAATATTCGGGTGGCATAGACACACTATCAGTGGAACAGATGCTAAAGTTCATTGGTTAGCTCCTGCCAGAGCAGTAGAAGGGGTACGTAAAGATGAAGTATGGGCAGTTATAGAAAGAACTATAAATGGAGCGACAGTAAGCTATCTTGAGTATATGACTGAAGGCTTATCTGACGAAGATGATATTGAAGATTCTTTCTTCGTGGACTCGGGTGTAACAGAAACAGGGGACGCTTTTACAGTAGTAAATGGGCTTAGCCATCTTGAAGGAGAAACAGTCGCCGTCCTCGGAGATGGCGTAGTACAAGATTCTAAGGTGGTGTCCAGTGGGTCGATAACTTTAGATACAGCAGTGGATAAAGTACACGTTGGACTTCCTTACGAGAGTAGTATTGTTACTCTGCCCATAGAGGGTGGTAATCCTTTAGGTACTTCACAGGGACTTATAAAAAGAATAAGAAGAGTTGCGTTACGTTTGGACAGATCGTCAAATTTTAAATTAGGAGATGTTAATGATTTGTTAGACGAGTATTCTTTTAGTTCCTCCGATTTATTTACAGGTGACACTGAACCAACGCCTTTTACTGGCAGCTTTGATAGACAGTCAAAAATGAAAATCGTCCATGATAGTCCTTTACCTTTCAATTTGTTAGCGATTATGTATGAGGCTAAAACATCATGATAACTTATCAAGAAGAAAATTGGACGGATGTTGTTGAGGAGATGGAACCTATTTTTAAGATACAATGGGAAGAAGTGGGACTTAATGCTACCAGTGAGAAAGGTATACATTTAAATCCGCAGTGGGAAACCTATGAAATTTTAGAAAGTAAAAACATGTTGCACGTGGTTACGGTAAGAAAAGACAAAAAATTAATAGGTCATTATGTGTCAGTGATAGCTCCTCATTTACACAGTAAAGATATTTTAGTAGCTCAGAATGATTTTCTCTATGTTAGCAAAGAACACCGGAAAGGTCTGGTAGGATACAAACTCATTAAATTCGCGGTAGAAAAGTTGAAAGCAAGAGTACATATTATTTTGTTGAGCATGAATGCCCAACATGCTTTTCTACCTTTAACGAATAAATTAGGATTTAAGCTCACAGATTATAACGTAATGTTGGAGGTGTAATATGGGCGTCGGGTTAGCTGTTGCAGCAGTAGCTCTTTCAGCAGGGTCAGCGTACATGTCGTATAAAGGGCAGAAAGACCAAGCTGATGCGCAGAGAAGAGAAGCTCGTAAACAAGCGGAAAGAGCACAAGAACGTGAAGCTCGTGAAAAACGGATTAGACAAGAACAGATAGATTATGAGTCCGCACTTGCTATGGAACGTGCTGAGTGGGAAACAGATATTAGTTTAGAAAAAGCAGAGTTTACAAGTGAACGAATACAAGAAGAAGCTGATATGGTAAAAGCTGCACAGATAGCTGGCTACGCTGCTTCAGGATTATCTCTTTCCGAAGGCTCACCTTTAGTGGTTATGGCGAGAACTTCTAAGATATCCGAGACTGAAAAAGAATCAGTAATGCGTGGGCATGATATTTTTTCTGAAGCTCGTATGAAAGAAGCGGAAGAAGTTAAGAAAGGCGGCGAAGCTACTTACGAATGGTTCAGAGAGAGATTACACGCCGAAACTGGGTATGAAGTTGAGAGTAGATTGGCTGAAGCGAGTATGTATAAAAAGAAAGCATCAGGTGCTCAGTATGGCGGGTATCTTTCAGTAGGGTCGAGTTTGTTAAGTGCTGCGGGTTCTTTTGGCGGTGGTGGGGGTGCCCCAGGTACCACTGGTGTTGGCGGAGGTTTCGGAGGTAGTCCGTCGTTAGGCGGGTCGGGTATAACTTCGTCTGAGTGGTTCACTAAAAGTTATTAATAAATTAGATTGCCACCAGTGGCAAATCACATGGGATATGAAATGCCTAAAATACCACAGTTACCAATACAAAAAGAATCACGGATATCTAACTTCCGATTGGCTACGCCAGGAATCAAAGATATAAGAGCTACAAAAGCTCGTCCTACTCATGTGGTCAGCACGGGAGAAAACTTCCTTGCTAAGGGTTTAAAAGATATGAGTAAGGCGTTGAAAGATGTGTCCGAAGTTTTTGCTGAAAAGGAAGAAGTTACTCGTGTAGCCGAGTCTCAAAAATTACAAATGAAAATAAGTGAGTACTTCCGTAACGACAAAACGGAGTATTCTAAACTTGTTGGTGGACAGGCTTTAGGATTAGTAGAGAAACTTCGTGGAGCGGAACCAGATCTTAGAGAGAAGTTAATACCAGAAGGTTTGGACGCTAAGACTACCAGAGAATTGACCACATATTTTAACAGAGACTATAATAGACACGCTTTAAGCGTCGTCAATTTTTCCATAGCACAAAGTAATATAGCTGATAAAGAAGCTCGAATACACACAATACAAAATGCTCGTACAAATATCACATCTTTACAGGTTGGTGATGTGGCGGGACTCGAACAAGAAGTGAACGACACTTTAGCTTTTGAATTGGCTCGGCATCCAAATCTTACAGACGAACAGATAGAAACTAACGGAAGGTCTTTAAGAGAGGATTACACAACTTTTGCTTTAACCAAATGGGTTAGTGATAATCCTACTGGAGCAGTTGAGTTCTGGAATAAAAATCAAGTGTATATAAAAAATGCTTTGCCTAAAACATATAATATTATGGCAGGAAAAATGGAAGTAGCGAAAGATGATTCTGTTTATGATGTAGCTTTAGGCACTCTTCAAAAAATGTTTGGTGATGACGACGGGGCTGCTGCCCAATTTGTAGACGACGATGACAAGGGGACATTAGGGTTAAAACCAACACAAAGACTAAGAATGTCAGCACTTCTCTGGAGTAACAACAATTATAAACTGAATGAAGAAAAGCGTATTGAAGCTAAGAGAGAAGAAGATTATGCTGTAAGTAGCCATGATAAATTTTATAATGAAGAGACAGGGGTACTTAACACCGTTGAATCTTTAGCTGATTTGGAACAAGCGTACCGAGACGGAAGAGTCAGTTCAAGTTTTTTTGAAGTACGAAAAAACAAATTACTACTGGGCGGGGAGTTTAGTAACGTAGATTCTCAGAACTTAATGAGGGACATAAACAGCAGAAAGATAACTACGAGAGCACAAATTTTAGATGCGATAGCAGGTACAAGTGCTAAACCTGAACCTTTCTACAATGAAATGAGTAAACTTCAAAGTCAGATCGACAAAGGTTACACAACAAATTGGTTTGATGTAGTGGAAAAAAGATATATTGATTTATCAAAAATTGATAAGCCAAGAGAATTACCTTCTGGTTTAGCGGAAAAAGAGTTATTAGTGGACATAACTAAACTTGGTAAGTTTAAATTAAAGTTGGAAGCTGAGGCAAGAAGATTAGGGTACGCTGCTACTGACCCACGTATTGAAGATCTTGGAGATAAAATGTTAGAGGGTGGCAGTTACACTTACGGTCGTCCGGAGTTCCGTCCAGGAAAAGCTCCTTGGAATGTTGTTTTTGAAAAGTACACAAGACGCTGGCAGTATAATCCCATCGAGTTACTGAAGGAAGGTAAGATACTACGTCTGCCCCGAGAAGCTCGGGCGGAACAATGGGCTGAGACTGCCACTGGTGGCAATCCAGAAAATAAAATAGCTATCGAACGCTTACAGGATATGGGGATTCCTATAACACCTGAGAGTATAGCACGAGCAAAGAAGATCATAGCTCAGGAAGAAGGCGGTAAATAATGTTATCTGAAAAAGGCTTACGAACTTTGAGTAACCACGAAGGCTATAAAGAATCTGTGTACAAAGATTCTGTAGGCAAAGATACTGTGGGCATAGGACACCTGCTGACTAAAGAAGATAAGAAAACAGGCAGATATAAAAACGGTATTTCTTACGAAGACGCAGTAAAGCTATTTCGCGAAGATGTAAAGATTGCTGAAAAAGAAGCAGCAAGAATTTTCCCGCATTTTAAAAAGTATTCACAAGATAGAAAAGACTCTTTTATCAATATGACTTTTAATTTAGGCGCTAACAGAGTACAGTTCCCATCAATGTTCGCAGAATTGCGAAAAGGAAAAGACACAAACTGGGATGAAGTTGGCTACCATATGTATGATAGTTTATGGCGTAAACAAGTTAAAGGTAGAGCTTTTGATCTTATAAGAATGGTTACAGGTAGACCTTATCCTGGAAAAAGGAGTAAAAATGCCAGAATACGATGATTCTTTTGAGATGATGCAAATAGAGTACGAAGAAAATAGACCTACTTTCGCTGAAACATTAATAGAACTTGCTAACAGACTCACAGATGAGGATAAAAATGCCGGAACAGAATGATTCTTTTGAGTTAATGCAGAAAGAATATAAAGAGAAGAGTTTAAAAGAAGATTCTTTTGAACGGATGCAGGCTGAATTTCGGCAACCTTGGTCACCAGAAGAAGATGCTCTCCAAGAGGACTGGCTTCTTCCGATAACTGCAGGGATAGGTATAGCATCTGCGGCGATTTTTGGTGCCACTGCTGCTGCTGTCGGTGTAGTTACAACTCTTGGTGCCGAAGCCGGAAGTTCTTATTTGGGCAAACAGGCAGGTAAAGTACATCCTTCTCTTGATTTTCCTGTGTATATGGGTACGACATTACTTTCGGCGTTTACTGTTGAAAACTGGTTGGTAAGAGGTACGATTAAAAGACTTGCGAGAACTGCGGAAAGAACTGCGGCTAAAATACCCCATAAGATATCAAATGCCCCGCATCAGTTTTGGTCTAAAGAGTTTGCTGTAGCTAAAGAGAGTGGGTGGTTATCTAAAGAATTTGTTGAAGATGCCTCTGACATAATAACTAAGATGGACATGGGGGATACAGAAGCAAGTTCAAAGATGTTACATCTTTTTGAACAAACAGCGTATGATGTTCGTCTTGAAAAAGTAGGTAAAAGATTAGAGAATTTAAAAAAAGTACCGGCTAAAACAGGTAATATAGACGAGTTACTTACCACCTTAAAGAAGAAAAAAACGTTACATACCTCTGATTATTCTAAACTTGCACGTATAGCCGAAGAAGATGCAATAAGAGACTATGCTATAAAGTTTGACAAGTTTAAAAGTAACACAGTAAATAAAGTTGCGAATGAAAAATGGCGACAGCACACTATGAAAGATATCGTCGAAACTCTACAAAAAGAAGGGGGTATTCCTTCTGGTTATAAATTTGCTTCTCCTGAATTAGCAGAGACCTTTGCAAAAAGACACCCAGGATTACTGGGTAAAGAGGGAGTCTCTGCTAATTTAGAGAAATTAGCTAAAGATTTTGGCTATGATGATATCGACAATATGGTACTCAAAATCTTTGAGACACCTAACCAAAGACAATTCAGACGTGTAGCAACTGCAGAATTAGCTTCGGAGCTTAACCGAGTATACGCTGATGAAATTTCTATACGTATAGCTTCTAAAGAAGCAGATTACCTGTTTAAATTACATGGTGATACTACAGGCTTTAAAGAAGGTCGACTACTAAAACAGAAGCATGTAGAAGCCTTAAGACGAACTGAAGATGTACTTCCTGCTAAACTTGTAATGAGAGAAGTTAAGGCTTCAAAAAAAGCAGTTACTAAACTATTGAATATCATACAGAAATCAGATAAGAAAAATGTAGGTCGTCTTAAAAAGGTATACACAAAAAGATTAGCAGAGTACCAAGCAGCGGTTAAAGTACAAAAGAAGTTAGGTCTGATTAACAACAGAATAAAAAATAGTTTTGGTTTAGGTGGAGAATACGGAGCGCAACTTGATAACCTCTTAGCTCCTTTACTTGGTACGTCTGCCCCTAAACGTGATGAACATATGTGGGCGTTCCTAACGAAAAAGTATAATGATGAAGTTTCTATCGGCGCAGACGTACTGATAAAAAAGTACAATGATTTGCTATCTTCGTTACCCTTTCAAGGTCGTACTTTTTTAGACTTAACTTATTCTCAAGCAAAGGATTTAGATGACTTTGTTAAAGTATTTAAGTTTGTTGCCAACAACGAAAAATACATAACGTACCAAGGGAAGCAGTTGTTTATAAAACACCTTGCTGCAGAGATTAATAAAAGCGCACAAACGACAATACCCAAATTAAAAATGTCACAGCCGAGAATTATAGGAGAGCAGTTAGAAGAGCTGTCAAAAGGAAAATTAGGAGCAATAGCTGCCGCAAGAGAATCTACTGCTGATGTTGCAGGTGGCTTCTTAGCTACTCTGAAAAGGATAGAACCTATATGCTACCAATTAGACGGGTTTAAAAAATTCGGTCCGGCTTGGAAGTATGTGTTTAACAACGTAATAAAGGCAGAAGTGTCTAAAGAAAGATTAGGAGCTAAGATTTTTGGCAAGTATGAGGATATTTTTAAAGCTCATGAACTTGCTACAAAAATGAAACCAAGAAAATATTGGACTGCCACCAGTGGCAAACTGGGAAAGTACCCTCTTAACAAAGAGACAGCAGTGTTAATGTACTTGAATACAAAACACGCAGATAACATGGATGCACTTCTTGAAGGGCTACAAGTATCACGGGGAGCATTAATGGGCTTTCTAAGCAAAGCATTAAATAAAGCGGACTTAAAACTTGTAGATGGCATCCTCGATACCCTTGATGAGATGTACCCTATACTGGCAAAAGTACATAAAAAGAAAACAGGAGAGATTTTATTAAGACCCAAGAAAGGTCGGTACTTTCCGATTCTAAGGGATAAAAGATTTGGTAATATTAGTTCTTCTATCGACGATATTTTCTTAGACCAAGCCCCTGATTTGTTTCGGGCGGAACTTGTAGATACTTTTACTTTTGCTCGTAAAGGTGGAGTGAAAGCTTTGAAACTTGAGTTTAAAGGTCTTACTCAACATCTCGCTGATACTGTTCATTACGCCACTCATTGGGAAGCACTGAATGATATACAGCGTTTAACACGTCATGCAGATTTTAAAAAAGCAGTTGAAAGTTCTATGGGCAGCAAAATATATGAGCAATTTGATCCTTGGTTAAAAAACTTAGCTCGTCCAACTCGTACTGAACTTGATACTGTTATGGGTAAAGCAAGGAGAAATGTAACCTTTGCGGCTTTAGCTCTGAATCCTAAAATTGCTGTGAAACAGTCTTTGTCTTTTATCACAGCGATGCCTGAAATGGGGTATGGTAACTCTATGAAAGCATTAGGACAGTACATGCGGAGTCCGAAAGAGTTATCTAAAGCTATAAAAATGGCGTCTCCAGAAATGGCATTAAGGTCAAAAACATGGAACAGAGATATGATAGAAATGATGTCCGAAATTAAAGCCGTAGGACATAAAGCACAAATGATGAAGTTTGGGTACCGGATGATACATAAAGTTGATGATATAACAGCTTCTGTTACGTGGCTCGGCGGGTACAAAAGAGGGTTGGAGTTATACAAAGGTAATGCTGATATGGCTACGAATTACGCAATGAATGTTGTACGAAGTACTCAACCCGCTTCTGCCGCAAAAGATATACCGTTAATAATGCGGTCAGGAGAATCTACAAGAATGGTAGCTATATTTTATTCCTATTGGTCTATCTTTCACAACCAAGTAGGAACGATAGTAGCTAAAGGATTGTCAGGACATATGTCAAAAAGAGAAGTGATAGGAACTTTAGCGTGGATGACTATTGCTCCTGCTGTTACTCAACATCTTGCAAAAGCAGCTTGGAATGGTTTGACAGGAAGAGAACAAGAAGAAGAACACCTAAAAGAAATATCTAAAGGTACAGCATTAAATAGTGTTGGTGGGCTACCCGTATCCAGGGATATAGGAACATCTTGGTTAAGAGGATACGATTACCAGTATTCCCCAGTGTTGGCGATACCAAAAAAGATTGTAGATATGCTTGATGCTGGTAGTAAACTGTTTGACGAAGACGCTGAACTCACAAGACAAGATATGTATTTACCTTTAGAATTGCTAAGTTACGGAGTGCCGATACCTTCCAGAGCTATGATAACAGCTACTGAAGGTATCATTAGAAACATCGAGGGCGAGACAAGAGATTGGAGAGGTTTGTCTGAAGTATTTGATAAACCAGCATCCGAAAAATAATATTTATTAACTCAGATAGCCACTGGTGGCAGTCTGGAAAGGAGTAATAATGAAAACAAGAGTGCTACATTCAACGATTTTTGAGAACGAGACAATAGCGGCTTCAGGAGTTGCTACTTCTGGAGAGATAGTTGTCAATCCTGCAGAAGGATTTTTTAACCTTTATATCGAAATGACAGGAAGCGGGACGTGTAAATTTGGAGCAAGTATTCTACTTGGAGATGGTGAGTTTCTTGTTCCCGTAGACCAAACTGACATAGTTACTGGGCATACTTCAAGTTCTGGGGCGAATAGTGATGGAAAAGATTACTATTCTTTTCAAGTTGCCCTTGCTGATTCAGTTAAAATCGTAGCTACGGAAACAGGTGGGGTAGATGGAGTAGTTTTAGAAAAAGTTATTATTGGTTGGCAATAGGGGACACAATGAGTAATTTTGCTAAATGGAATACAGGCGGGATAAAATTTAGAGACATAACGGCACAGTGTACGTTTAGTTGGAGAACTGCACCGACACAGATAACGGCGGGAACATTTCCTGATAGTTTTATTGACGGAAACCCTGAGACTAAGCTGGAGTTTTATGACAATTGGACA